>ENA-OPWC01000024-OPWC01000024.1-human-gut-metagenome-genome-assembly--contig:-NODE-24-length-124614-cov-15.711671_pt1 | contig 124614 bp, 100 predicted proteins | sample MGYA00241504_ERZ502000 | MGnify/ENA primary metagenome ERZ502000 (study PRJEB25962, sample SAMEA2042005) | human gut metagenome | biome: human gut; feature: human-associated habitat; material...
GCAGCGCCGGCGCAAAAAGCGCGCGGCGGCTGACCTGGCTGTGTAAGGCGGAAGGAAAAAGGTCAAGGTCAAGGGCTGAGTTTGCTGGTGGCGTTCTGCGGACGGCAAAGCGCTCCTTTGGAGCTGTTGCCTGTGTGCACTGTGTGCAAGCAGCCCATGAACACGGGCTGTTCATGGACGTGAGAAAGTGATTCAGGAGTGCGCTGTCTGGCGGTTGAGATTTGATTATGGAGGTGCGGTGTGGCAGAACTCTTAATCTTATGGGGATATATTGGGATAGTGAATAGTTGCATCGGAGCTGGTGTTTTAAAAGGCATTGGTTTGTTGACAGGCAGGAAGAAGATTGTCTATGGTCTGGCAGGTACTGAGCTTGCCGGGATCGTGGCGATCACTGTTTATGCCCAGACGGTCAGCATTTTCGGTAAGGTTTTTATGGCTGCTCATTTGATTTTGCTGGCGGCGGCAGCAGCATGTGCATACTGGTGCAGGAAAGAGCTTCTGGTGATTTGGAGCCGGGTGAAGAAGATATGTCTTTCCTGGGAAGGTGTTCTTTATCTGATTTTTGCAGTGATGACAGCTTATTTTGCATCCAGAGGGCTGCAGCATACGGATACCGGAATTTATCATGCTCAGGCGATTCGGTGGTATGAGGAGTATGGGCTTGTAAAAGGGCTTGGCAATCTGCAGCAGCATTTTGCTTATAACAGTGCATATCTTGCGTATGTGGCTGCCTTTTCTATGAAATGGCTGGTAGGGCAGTCGTTGCATGGAACCAATGGCTTTTTGCAGGCATTTCTGTGTATCTGGGCGCTGTACGGTCTGAAGAATTTTGCCCGGCATAAAAGTCATCTGGCGGATGGATGCAGAGTTGGAATTTTATTGTATGCAATTGTTGTGTCAGAGCGGATTATGTCTCCGGCAACGGATTTCGGGACGATGTATCTGGTATTTTTTATTGTAACGCTGTGGACGTCGATTGCCTGTGAAAAAGAGGGTAAAGTCGGGGAAAAAACAGATCTGTATGCACTGCTTTGTGTTGCGGTTGTCTGTGTGACAACTTTTAAGCTCTCAGCTGGAATGCTCGTCATTCTTGCACTGTATCCGGCAGTTTGTCTGATTCGGTCAAAAGAATGGAAAAAGATCGGAATCTATCTGCTTTGTGGCTGTGTTGTGCTTGCGCCGTGGCTGGTGCGGAATGTGCTGATTTCCGGATGGCTGATTTATCCGTTTGCAGCAATTGATCTGTTTTCCGTAGACTGGAAAATTCCTGCTTCTTATCTTCAGAATGATTCGGATCAGATCAAGGTTTGGGGACGTTGTCTGTATGATGTGACGAAAATCAATGATCCTGTGAGCGCATGGTTTCCCGTCTGGTGGGGAGAAAAGGATCGTTATGAGATGATGCTTTTGATTGCCAATATGGTTGCCGGGATTTCAGCAGTGTTGTCGGTTGTGTGGAAACGAATCCGGAAAGAAAAGTTATGCTGGGATCGTGTCGTTGTGTATGCAGCGGTTTTAGGCGGCATTGCAGGCTGGTTTTTCCTCGCTCCGTTTATCCGGTACGGGCTTGCGTTTCTGTTGATTTTTCCGTTAATGGCATTTGGCGAATGGCTGCGTCCGATGCGGATGGGGCCGGTGCGGATTGCGTCAGGTTTTCTTTGCGCAGCGATCTTTTTCAGTTTGAGTATGTACTGGGATTATTATGTGTTGTTTGATCTGGTTTGGGGAAAGCAGCATCTGACAGACCCGGCTTGGGTTGTACAGCAGGATTATGACAGCGTAGAGGTGGAGTCGTTTGAAATGGAAGGCGGTCTGATAGTTTATTATCCGGCAGGCGGGCAGGAGAATATCAGTTATGACGCTTTTCCGGCGACGGCATATCGGATGATGGCTGAGAGGACGAAGTTACGGGGAAGCGATATCCGGGACGGGTTTATGCCAAAGTGACGGTCCGGACGGTCAGCCGCTGTGCTGTTTTGCACCGGGCGCTGTCGTTCCCGTCCGCCATGCAGACGCGCTTTCGCTCAGAAGAAAAGCGCAGCGGGTACATAAGGATGCAAAAGACGCATCCTAAGTACCGGCGCTTTTCTATGGTCTGCATACGGCGGATCGGGAACGGCAGCGCCGGCGCAAAAAGCGCGCGGCGGCTGACCTGGCTGTGTAAGGCGGAAGGGAAAAGGTCAAGGTCAAGGGCTGAGTTTGCTGCTGAAACATAGCTGGCAGGAGGACGGCAAGGCGCTCCTTTCATGCGGACGGCAAGGCGCTCCTGCGGAGCTGTTGCCTGGTAGTAGAGCTGGATGTAGAGGCAGCCCCTGAACACTTGCTGTTCAGGGGCGTGAGAAAGTGAATCAGGAGTGCGCAGCCCCCTTTTGCGAAGCAAAATTAAAATGGAGCTGGGCAGTCACAGTTTCCGAAGGAAACTGTGACCTGCTTGCATTGGTATGACGGATGCAGTATGATAGTAGAAAATGAGCGGTCTGTGCGGAGTTGGAGCGCAGGCAGCGGTTTAAGATGAAATGAGGATTTATTATGGAGTGGAAAGACGGCAGGCTGCAGCTTCCGAATGTGACGCTGATGGCGATGACGAGTGTCAATGTGCGGCAGACGATCAAGGCGATGCAGTACAGTATGCGTCAGATTGATTTTGGGGATTGTGTGCTGATCACGCATCGGAAACCTTTCTTTTTGCCGAAGGGTATTCGGTATGCACATACCTCTAAGCTGACGAATATTGACTGTTTTAATTATAAGATGCTTTATGAGCTGGGAGATTATATCCATACGGATTTTGTTATGGTGGTGCATGCGGATGGGTTTATCGTGCATCCGGAGATGTGGCGGGATGAATTCCTGGATTATGATTATATCGGTTCCCCGTGGCCGATTCCGAAGGATGATATCACATACCGGGACATCAACGGAAATTTGTGCCGGGTCGGCAACAGCGTGGGAATCCGCAGCAGGAGGCTTGTGAATTTTCCGAAGGAGGCAAATCTGCCCTTTGAGCCGGATCACGGTTCCCTGAATGAGGATGGTTTTTTGTGCGTAAAGAATCATCATCTGATCGAGGCAGCAGGGATGAAGATTGCACCGTTGGAGGTTGCAAAATATTTTGCGCATGAGACGATGATTCCGGAGATTGAGGGGATCACACCCTTTGCGTTCCACAAATGGGCGGGGACGAACGCGCAGTATCCGAGGTTTTAGAGCGGACAGCCGTTTGAAGGTCTGATGGGGCCGGTATCCAGAAGGAGCGGTCAGAGAGGGTTGTCCACAGGAAAGGAACAGCATGGCAGAGCAGATTACACATACGAAAAATGGAAAAATAGAACAGTTCGGCAGGATCTGCTTTTATGCAGGGCTTCTTTTGGAGCTTCTGATTGTCATCCTGGACAAGAGTTCGTGGATCAATCCGCTGGAAGGACAAATGTTCCGGGTCAGCTTTCTGCTGTTTGCCTGCAAGCTCTGTGTGACGAAGTATTCCAAAAAAGAATGGCTTGCTGTGCTGGCGGCAGGAGTCATTGCGGGGCTGTGTTATCTTAGCTCGGATCGGGATGAGGCGGTTCGAGTGGTTGTGTTTGTTGCATCGATGAAAGGGATTGACCACAAAAAGGCACTGCGGGTTGTTTTTTATGTGACGCTTACCGGAATGGCAGTGCTGGCGGCGCTTTCGCTGGCGGGCGTTTTGGGCGAGGTTTGGGACGCCGGCGCTGGCTATGGAATCAAAGAAGGCAGCAGGCGGCTTTGTCTTGGCGTCGGTAACAGCAATGCGCTTGCGATTATGATCTGGGCGCTGATGACGCTCGGCGTTTATCTGTTTCATGAAAAAATGAAGCCGGTACACTGGATGCTTCTCGGCGTATTGACAGTTGGCGTTTACGCTGCGACGATGACGCGTACGACGTTTCTTGTCATGGCGGCAACGCTGGTGCTGGCGTTTGTGATGGACAAGTCCTCAAAAATCCGGGAAGGCAGCGTTGTCTATATCGGTGGGATGGCAGCGGTTGCGGCTGGCTTTGTCTTTTCCTTATACGCAGCGCATATTTCCAACTGGTATGAATTAATGCCGGCCTGGGTAGTCAAGATTGACAGGATCCTGACCGGGCGTATTTCCAGTATTTATGCCTTTGAAAACGGCGGCGGCGTGCTCAGGAACTGGATGCTGTTCGGCGATCCGAACTATGTGGAATATTTCGATATGGGTTATGTGCGCCTGTTTTTCTGGTATGGAATCATTCCGGGCGCATGCAGTATGGTGCTGCTGTTTCTCCTGATGCGTGTCTGCAGAACATTAAAGGATACCCAGGGCTTTGTCCTTGTGCTGTCCTTTGCGCTGTTTACGGTAGTCGAGGCGCATGCGGTATCGGTCTATCTGGCGCGCAATTATGTCCTGTTTTTGCTGGGAGCGTACTGGACGGCAATGCTTCCGCTGGGTGGGAAAGCGATCTGGTGGTGGCAGCTGCCGGGGGCTTTTTGGAAGCACGGTTCCAAAGCAGCGGATGGCAGCTTTGGGAGGAAAGCGACGGTTGGCAATTGCTCCGAAGTACAGGAGAAGGCTGCAACCATAAAGGAGGCTGCGAGATGACAGAAAGAGCAGCCGGACGAAAAAATACAACGCAGTTTGTTTTTGCAGAGAACAGTCTGGATATTCTCCGCCTGTTTGCGGCGCTGCAGATTGCGATCACGCATTATCTGAATCTGACAATGCTCACATATGGAAAAGACGGACCGGGGGATGGACTGCTGCTTGGCTTTAAAAGAGCGCTGACACTGTTCCCCGGCTTGATTATTCTCTTTAGCATCAGCGGATTTCTGATGGGAGAGACACTGATGCGGACACAAAACCGAAAAATATTTGCCCAAAAACGGATCCTGCGATTGTATCCGGCGCTGTGGGTCAACATTGTGCTGACGATTGGGATGCTCTCTTTGCTTCCCGGCGTCGTTTCGGGGCATGGGAAAGATCTGCTGACCTGGGCAGTTGTACAGGGCGTCGGTCTGGCCTATACGCCGTCCTTTTTGCAGGCGTTTGCGATAGAAAGCATCAACGGGACGCTTTGGGCGCTGATGGTGGAAATTCAGCTGTACGTTCTGGTTGCGGTGGTCTGGAAACGGTGTCTTGCCTGGAAAAACCGTACCTGGCATGTCCTCTTGGTGCTGACTGCGTTGTTAAATCTCGCCTGCGACCTTTTAAAGAATTCGGGAGCGTTTCCCGGCGCGGCTGTTTCCCTGCTGGATCGAAGCTTCCTGCCGTATTTGGTCTGGTTTTTTGCAGGGCTATATCTGTGGCATTTTAAAGAGACAATTTTACAAAAACTGACAGGAAAATGGTTTATTCTGCTGATTGTATTTATCTGCTATAAAGTGTGCTGGCAGACCTTTGGCTGGAAGCTTCCGGGATATTATGCGGACCTTGTGACGAGCCTTTTGCTCCCGGTGGTCGTGCTTGCCTGCGCCTATGGCTGGAAAAAACATCGCCTGAAAAATGATTTGTCCTATGGAATATTTTTATACCACTGGCCGTTGATCAATCTGGTATTTTACTGGAATCTGCCGAAAAAGATGCATCACATTCCGCTGTTTCTTTTTTATGTGGCAGGATTTCTTGCGTTGGCATGCGCGTCGTGGTTTTTACTGGAACGCCATGTGTTGAAACGAAAACGCTGAAACTTATGCAGTGGAAGCAGCATAACATCATGAAATAGGGTACAGCAAACCGCGCATAAAATCACTGGCGCAATGGGAGAAAACGTATGAAAGTTGTAATGCTTGGTGCGGACCGCAGCGTAAAGGGCGGCGTATCTGCGGTGGTCAATAACCTGTACGAGGCGGGACTCGATCAGCGTATTGACCTGACCTATATCGGGACAATGGTGGACGGAAGCACGGCTGCGAAGCTGTTAAAAGGTGTTCAGGCGCTGTTGCAATTTGTCACTGTGCTGCCGAAAGCAGACATCGTCCATCTGAATATGGCGGCGGATGCGAGCTGCTACCGGAAGCTGATTTTTATGCAGATCGCCCTCTGGTTCCACAAAAAGGTTGTGATTCACCAGCACGGCGGAGATTTTCAGGGCTTTTATTATAAACGATGCAGCGCGAAACGACAGGCGTATATCAAAAAAATGTTAAACCGTGCGGATTTGTTTTTGGTGCTGACGGATGTCTGGAAAGATTTTTTCGTAGACATGGTGGATCGGGACAAAATCCATGTTCTGCAGAATGCGGTTCCGGTTCCGAAAATGCCGAAAACAGATTATAGCAGCCATACGGCGGTCTTTTTGGGACGGCTTTGTCCGGAAAAGGGAGTGGACGAGCTGTTGGACTGTGTAGAGGCGGTTTGGAAGAAGCACCCGGATTTTCATTTGGTGTTGGGCGGCTTCTGGGAAAAGGGGACGGAGGAGCTGCAAAAGAAAGCAAAAGAGTTGGAAGTGCAGGGAATTGTCGAATGCCCCGGCTGGGTATCTGCAAAACAGCGCACCGGGCTGTTTGAGCAGAGCAGTATTTTTGTCCTGCCGACGTGGTTTGAAGGACAGCCGGTTTCTCTGTTAGAGGCGATGGCGGCGGGAATGTGCAGCCTGACGACTGCAGTTGGCGGGATTCCGCAGACCCTCGGGGAGCCGGAATGGAACAGTCTGCCGACCGGAAAAGACGGCTGCGGCGTGATGGTAGAGGCAAAAAACAGCCGGATGCTGACAGAGGCGCTGGAAGAGCTGCTTTTGGATGAAAATCTGCGTCGAGAAATTGGTACAAAAGCGCGGATGCGGGTGCAGGAGTATTATGCGATAGATAATTATGTAAACCAACTGGTCAGCTATTACGAGAAATTGAGAAAAGAGGACTAATGCCGCATGGAAAAAAAGGTGAGTGTGATCGTTCCGGTTTACCGGACGTTGGAGTGTTTGGCGCGCTGTGTGCAGAGCATCACGGGTCAGACCTATAAAAATCTGGAAATTATTCTGGTGGATGACGGTTCGCCGGACGACTGCCCGGCATTATGTGACGACTGGGCGCAGAAGGACGACCGAATTCGCGTTTTGCATAAGGAAAACGGTGGTCTGGTGTCCGCGTGGACGGCTGGCGTATCCATGAGCACCGGCGATTATCTGTGTTTTGTGGATAGTGACGACTGGATTGACGCCTGCATGGTGGAAAAGATGCTGGATTTTTCGTCTGACTGTGGAAAAGAGATCATCTGCGGCAATTATGTGCAGGAGGAAAGAAACCGTAGCATCGAAATTTATCAGGCCATGGAGCCGGGCATTTATACGGGGCGCAGCCTGCAGGAGCGGATTCACGGAAAACTTCTGGGGCAGGAAAAACGTCCGATCACAATGTCCCGCTGCATGAAGCTTTTTTCCCGTACTTTAATTGCTGAAAATATGAAATACTGTGACCCGTCCATTCGAATGGGCGAGGATATGGTCATTACCCTTCCGGCGCTTCTGGATGCGCAGCGGATTGTGGTCATGGAGGGCGCAGCGTGGTATCACTACCTGTTTTTGCGGGAGTCGATGGTGCACCGTTATGATGCCGGAATGTATGAAAATATCCGCAGCCTGGATAAAATTGTTCGCCAAATCCTTGCCGACAAGCATGCGCCGGATGCCCAAAGGCAGGCAGATCGGGAGCTGCAGCTTCTGATGTTTCTGGAAATCAAGAACGAAGCGAGAAACGGACGGGAAGGCTGGAAAGAGCGGCTGCAGAAGGAATGCAGGGAAACAGAGCTGCAGGAAGCGGTCAAAAGAATGCCGCTTGCACCGACTGTTACGGAAAATAAGCTGATGTATCAGGTGCTGGCGCATCCGGAAAATAGAGCGATGATGCAGCTTGTCCATCTTCTTTTATGGGCAAACAGCAAGCGGCAGCGCTGAATGGAGAGTTGTATGGAATCAAAAAAGCAGGGACGGATCAGTATTATTATGCCGGTTTACAACGGCGTTTCCTGGATCGGGGAATGTATCGAAAGCATCCGGCAGCAGACAGATACCAACTGGGAGCTTCTGGTGCTGGATGATCATTCGACAGACGGGACCACAGAGCTGGTGCTTAAACTGGCGGAAGAGGATTCCAGAATTTTACCGATTTTGCGTCAGAAAAACGGCGTATCCGCAGCGCGCAACGAGGGACTGGAAAAAGCACAGGGGGAATTTGTCACGTTTGTGGATGCGGACGATAAGCTGGATACGCAGATGCTCTCTGTGCTTCGAGCGATGCTGGAGCAGACAGAAAGCGACCTTGCGGTCTGTGATTACTATAGATGGAACGGTAAACCGGACGGAATTTATAACCGGTCAGAGGGGCTGTTAAAAACGGATGTAGAGCGGGAGGAAAATGCTGCTCGGGCAAAAAAAGTGCTGCGTGTAGACGGCACAGAAAAAGCCGGGGCAGAAGCCGTTTCTCAACAACGCGCAGTTTGTGTGGAGAGTGTCCGTGTATACAATCGCTCAGAATACGTTTCGGACTATCTCCTGCGCGGAAATACCCGCTGCTGGAGCGTGTTATACCGCCGCAGTGCGATTGGGCAAATCCGTTTCCGGGAAGACTTGAGCATCGGTGAGGATATGATGTTTCTGATGGATTTGCTGATGCAGATTTCCAGCGTGAGCATCACAGAGTATCGCGGCTATTTTTACCGGATTAACGAGCAGGGCGCGATGCTCAAGCCCTTTAAACCAAGCTACATGGATGAAATCAAAAGCTGGGAGCTTGCCTGCAGGCTTGTGGAAAAAGAGTTCCCGTCCCAGAAAGGGCGGGTATACAGTATTCTGGCGGTTTCTGCGATGCTGGCTGCCGGAAAAATTGCGCGCCTGCCCGGTGCTGAACGGAAAAAATACCAGACGGAAGTCGTACAGTGCCACAGTGCTGTCCAGAAAGGACTTGCTGCTTCCGGAGCAAAAGAGGAGCTGCCGAAGGGCTATCGGATAAAAACGATGCTGTTCACCACCTGTCCGCCGTTGTATCTTGCGTTGTATCATCATTGGAAAAGTTGAAATAAGAACCGGATGCCGAGGGATCGAATTGCTTTTGGACGATGCAAAAGCAGAATGAGAGGAATCATGAAAGACGATAAAATTGTTTTATATATGCATGCGGGAAGCGGCAACCACGGCTGCGAGGCGATTGTCAACAGTCTTTGCCGGATGCTTCCCAAACCGGCGATTCTGATGACGAACCGCCCGAAGGAGGATGAAACCTATTCCCTGAAGGAGCTTTGCAGCAGCTTTGTACAGGAAAAAAGCATCGAAAAGAATGTATTCGTGCATACCTGGTACTATTTGAAGCAAAAGCTTTTACACGACCCGGACTGCTTCATGGAATACCGGTATCAGGACATTTGCGGGAAAAATCTGCACCGTCTGAATATTTCCATCGGAGGGGATAATTATTGCTATGACAACATGCTCGACCGGCTGATTTCTGCAAACCGCATGTTCCACAAGCAGGGTGCTAAAACGGTTTTATATGGCTGCTCCATCGAACCGGAGTTGTTAAAACGTCCGGAAATCCTGGAGGATATGAAGCGCTACGACGCCATTGTCGCGCGGGAAAGCCTGACCTTTGCAGCACTGCAGGAAGCCGGAATTGACAAAAATATCCATTTATATCCGGACTCGGCTTTTTTACTGGAAACAAAGCTGGATCCCCTGCCGGAGGGCTGGGTTCCCGGAAAGATGCTGGGCCTGAACATCAGTCCGATGATTGTGGACAATGAAAAGACTCCGGGCATTACGATGCAGAACTATAAAGCGCTGATTTCTCATATTTTAGAAACGACCGATCTGCATGTTGCGCTGATTCCCCATGTGGTGTGGGAAAGCAATGATGACAGAAAACCGATCCGGGAGCTCTATGAAGCCTTTGCATCGACCGGACGTGTGATCGAGCTGCCGGATGGGTCCGCTCCGGAATTAAAGGGCTATATCAGCCGCTGCGAGATGTTTATCGGAGCCCGGACCCATGCGACAATCGCGGCATATTCCTCCTGCGTGCCGACGCTGGTAGTCGGCTATTCGATCAAGGCCCGTGGAATCGCAAAGGATTTATTTGGAACGGACGAGGGTTATGTCCTGCCGGTGCAGGCACTCGCCAAAAAAGAAGACCTCGTCAACGCATTTGACTGGCTGTATCAAAATGCGCAGGCACAGAAATCGCACCTGCAGCAGATCATGCCGGACTATTGCAAAAAGGCAAAAGAAGCAGAAAATCTGTTGAGAGAGCTGTGAAAGCGTAAAAAATCAGAAGCAGTTGCGTGAAATACAATGCAGCCGTGCAGGCAGTTCATAAAAAGCAGAGGGAGGGAAAATTGTGAGCCAGATACAGGAAATGATAAAACCGGCAGCAGCGATGCTGGATACTTATCCGGTGGTGACCACCAAACAGAAAATCAAACAGTGGATCAAGACCTGCGTCCCGGGCATGACGCCGGAAAAGGCAGAGCGTTATTCCTGGCCTCAGGCGCTTCTTGCGATGGGGCTGTTGCAGGCGTATGAGCAGACAAAGGACAAGACTGCGTTAAGCAGTGTGTTTTCCTATCTCAGACGGTGGAAAAACAGCGGATATCCAATCTCTCATGTGGATCATGTGATGAATGGAAGCGTTGCCCTGTGGACAGAAGAGATTTTGACGAGGGAAAAAAGAGAAGATGCAGAATCTCTGGAAGCGCTCTGGATCTGCCGGGAAGGGGCAGACATTTGCGCAGGCTGGATCAAAGCAGCGAAAAAAACTGCGGACGGCATCCTTGCGTACCGGAGCCAGCATCCGGACTGGCTGTTTGCAGATACCCTTGGGATGCTTTGTCCCTTTGCCTGTCGTTACGGTGTTCAGAAACAGGATAAAGAGCTGTTAAACCTCGGAATCCGTCAGCTGGAGCTCTTTTTCCAAAAGGGGATGGATGAAAAAACCGGTCTGCCCTATCATGGCTATGATGAAAAGAACGGCATGAAATACGGAATAATCGGTTGGGGAAGAGCCTGCGGCTGGATGCTGCTTGGATTGTCTCAGAGCATTTTGTGGATTTCAGAGCAGCCTGCAGGAGCAGAACAGACGAACAAGCTGCAGGCAGAGCAGTCAGCAGCTTGTCCGTCCTCCCGGTCTGTTGCCCGGGAGGGCTGCAATCGTCTGCTTTTACTGCAGCAACAGCTCCTTGACAGCGTTTTTGCATGGCAGCGCGCAGACGGTGGATTTTCCTGGCAGCTGCAGGCACAGGAGGGACACCGGGATACCTCAGCAGAGGGGATGATCGGATATGGGGCCTGGCTGGCAGAAGAGACTGCAGCTGTGCAGCGTTCAGAGCAGTGGAGCCCTGCACTGAGCCGCCTGGCAGCCACCCTGCAGACAAGTATCCAAAAAGGATATGTCGCAGACTGCTCCGGGGAATGCAGGGGCTTTGCGGAATATCCGCAGGTATACGGAACCTATCCCTGGGGCAGCGGTAGCGCACTGGCCTTTCTGGCAGTGCAGCTTTTCAGGGAAGAGAATAACGATAGGGCAGAAGGATCCTTATGCCCTGTCACAGGACAATTTCGATCAAACAGTTTGGCAGGAATATCAGGAGAACAGGACGAAAAAACATGGGAAGAGTCAGATATGCGACCAGAAATATAATATTCGGCTTTTTAGGGAGCGGGGCAACGACGCTGCTCAATTTTATCCTGCGGCAGGTGTTTATCACCCATCTGGGCGACACGCTTCTGGGGGTGCAGGATCTCTACAGCGAAATTCTGACGATGCTTTCCCTTGCGGAGCTTGGCGTCGGAACCGCTTTAAACTACAGCCTGTACGGTCCGGTAGCGCGGGGGGAGCGGGAAAAAATCAAATCCTACATGCAGCTGTATAAAAAAGCGTACCGCACCATTGCCATGGTGATTGCTGTCATCGGACTTGCACTGGTACCGTTTTTACCCTGGATCGTCAAAAATGCAGATTATCTGACTTTAAGGCAGCTGCGGGTTTACTATCTGCTGTTTCTGTTCAATACGGTGACCACGTATTTTGTTGCATATAAATACAGTCTTGCCAATGCGGAGCAGAAAAACTATATCCAGACAAACGCGGATGCCATCAGCAAAGCGGTTTCCGTGGTGCTGCAGCTTCTGGGACTGCTGGTACTGCCAAACTACCTGTTATACCTGCTGATTCAGGTCGGCGTATCTCTCGGACAAAAGATTTTTATCAGTTGCTATCTGAACCGCAAATATCCGCTTTTGCTGGAAAAAAATGTGGAACCGCTGACAAAAGAAGAAACCGGAGCGGTGGTGGATAAGACAAAGGCACTGATGCTGCACCGGATCGGGGATATGGCGCGTCTGCAGACGGATGCGATCATTATTTCGTCCTGTCTGGGTGTTGTCTGGGTCGGTCTGATCGGAACCTACAAGATGATCGTCAATTCCGTTTCGGGTTATGTAAACCTGATTTTCAACTCCGTCATTTCCAGCTTTGGAAATCTGATCGCCACGGAGAGCAGGGAAAAGCAGTTTCAGCTGTTTCTGGTGTATCGCTTTTTCGCAATCTGGATATACGGATTTTCGGCTGTCGGATTTTTCCTGCTCCTGTCTCCTCTCGTGGAGCTGTATGTCGGAGCGGATCGGGTGTTGGCAACTTCGATTATCGCCTGGTATCTGACGGACTATTTCTTCAAAGGGGAACGTGTCGTGCTTTCGAATTTCAAAACGGCGGCCGGTGTTTTTGAACAGGACAAATATCTGTCCATCCTTCAGGGCATCGTCAATCTGGTGCTGTCGATTGCTCTGGTGTTTAAAATCGGTCTGGCGGGCGTGTTTATCGGAACCGTCGTATCCGGACTGATTGCAAATATCACAAAACCCATCATTATTTATCGGGTTTGCTTTGAAAAAAGTGCGGTTTCCTATTTTCAGGAGTCCATCAAATATCTGCTCGTCATCGGAGCTGCGCTGGCAGTGCTCATTCCGCTGCAGAAGCTGCTGATGCCGCAGGTGACCATTGCAAAATTTGCGCTGATGATCGGGATCATTACGGTTGTCTTTAATGGAATTTTTCTGATGGTGTTCGGCAGGACGGAGGAATTTCAGTATTTGTACGGAATGGTAAAAGGGAGGTGGAAACGGTCATGATTATCGTAGAGGTGATGGGCGGACTGGGAAACCAGATGCAGCAGTACGCGTTGTACCGGAAGCTGGAGTCTTTGGGAAAGGATGCCAGACTGGATGTTTCCTGGTTTCTCGACCAAGAGCGGCAGACAAAGGTGCTTGCAAGCCGGAAGCTGGAGTTGTCCTGGTTTGAAAATCTTCCTGCAAAATATTGTACACAGGAAGAAAAGCAGGAAATTCTTGGAAAAAATAATTTGGTCGGAAAACTGAAAAAGAAGCTGCTTAGGGGCAGCAACCGGCATTTTACGGAAAGCGACATGTATCATCCGGAAATCTTTGATCTGGAGGACGCTTATTTAAGCGGTTTCTGGGCGTGCGAGGCTTATTATGCGGATATTTTGCCGATGCTGCGCAGCCAGATTCATTTTCCGGATCCGGAAAAGGGTGAAGGCTGGGATTTAGAGGCTGCCGCGAAAAATAAAGAAACGATGGAGCGCATGAAGCAGGAAGCCTCTGTGAGCATCCATATCCGCCGCGGGGATTATCTGGATGCGCAGAATGCTGCGATGTTTGGCGGAATCTGCACGGACGCTTATTATGAAGCGGCGATTTCGTATATAAAGGAGCAGACACCGGACGCACATTTCTATGTTTTTTCGGATGACTCTGTATATGCGAAAAATGCCTACCCCGGAAAAGAGTTTACTGTCGTGGATTGGAATACCGGGAAAAACAGCCTGTTTGACATGCAGCTGATGAGCTGCTGCGGCCATAATATCTGTGCAAACTCCACCTTCAGCTTCTGGGGAGCGCGGCTCAATCCGAGCCCAAATAAGGTGATGATCCGTCCGTCAAAGCATAAAAACAGCCAGAATATTGTGCCGGAGGAGATGAAAAAGCTCTGGGACGGCTGGGTGTTGATAGATGGAAAGGGAAGAATTATTTAAGAAAAGTTAAGAAAAGCGGTTCCTCGAATACGGTATAATAATACTGACACACGGCAATTGCACATATTTTTTGAAGTAAAATGTGCAGCAGCGAACAAGACGGTACAAACTGGTAATTGGGCGCGTTTGCGCTGTTTTGTAGATTGAGGAGAAATTATAATGAAAAAGAAAATAGTTATATCTGAAAAAGTGACAGCGGTTATGCTTGCAGCAGCGATGGCCATTAGCATGACAGCATGCGGCAGCCCTGCAAAAGATATGCAGGGAGCAGCAGAAACAGCAGCGGATGAAGAAACAAGTACGGTAGAAACAGCAGCGGATAGAGAAACAAGTGCGGTAGAAACTGTATCAGAGATTGCCGGAAATACAACGGAAAGCACGGAAAATGCAGCGACAGACGCAGAGATTTTGGTTGCAGAAGACCCGGATACAGAAATTACAGCGTCAAATGAGAATACCGACATCAAGGTAACGGTAGAGGATCAGAAGGAAGAAAAGAAAAACGATGCAGGAGAGGTCCTGGTCACAATTAGCGTTCAGAAAGCCACCATCGAAGACAGCGGCTATGATGCACTGCAGAAGGTGCTGGATCAGCAGAGCGCAGATACCTATGAGCTGGCGCAGGAAGCATGGGGAGATATGCAGGCCTTCCTGGAGGATAATGATTGGGAAACCACTGGCTCTTTATATGGCATCGAGGATACCATTTCCATGAAGCGTGGGGATGACAGAATCTTCAGCTACGTAACCACGGATTATTCCTATCTCGGAGGTGCACATCCCAACGTCGTTTATAATGGTTACAATTATGATACAAAGACCGGCAAAAGGCTGACACTGCGGGATGTGACAGAGGATTACGACAGCCTGTACGCACAGGTTCTGGACACTCTGAGGGCTTTTCAGGAAGAACAGGAGGATTTTATGTTCTTTGAAGACTATGAGGATACTGTCAGGGGAATGTTTTATGGATTTTCAGCCGAAGAAGATTTGGAGGACAGTGACATGACAGCCGCAGACAGGGAGGAAACCCCGGATACTGCAGGGACAGCGTCCGATATCGACAATATTCAGTGGTATCTGACCGACAATGAGCTGGTGGTGATCTTTAACCGTTATGATATCGCAGGGTATGCCTTTGGTCCGACTGCGGTAAAGATTCCGTTCGAAACAGGGCTGGTAAAAGAGATTTATTCATGACAATAGAATGCTCGCAGAGCGTGCATTCTATTGTTGGAAGTAAATGTGCGAAGCAAGAGGAATTATGCCTATGAAGAATGTGATTGCAGTGATCTGGGACTGCGATAAGACGCTGATCGACGGATATATGCAGGATCCGATGTTTGCAGAATATGGCGTTGAGACGAAGCAGTTCTGGGCGGATGAAAATAAAATTCTGGATGAATACCAGAAAAGCGGCGTGCGGGTCAACCGTGACACCTATTATCTGAATTATTGTATCAAATGTGCCCATGAGGGGATTTTCCCGGGCTTAAATAATGCAAAGCTTCGCTCTTTTGGAAAGCTGCAGAAGCTTTATCCGGGGACACTGGAATTTTTCCGGAAAACAAAAAACATGTTCCGAAATGATGCGAGCTATTCGGAATATGATATTCAGGTAGAGCATTATATTGTCAGCACCGGGTTTGCAGAGGTAATCCGGGGAATGGAGCTGATGAATTATGTGGATGATGTCTGGGGCTGCGAACTGATGGAAGCGCCGGATGCAGAGAATCAGCCGCTCATCAACGAAATCGTTTATACGATCGATAATACGACGAAAACGCGTGCGATTTTTGAAATCAATAAAGGAATCGGAAAGATTGACGGCATCGATGTCAATTCCAAGATTCCCCAGGAGCTGCGGCGTGTGAAATTTGAAAATATGATCTACATAGCAGACGGACCAAGCGATATCCCGGCATTTTCCCTTGTACATCAAAACGGCGGTTCCACCTTTGCCATTTATCCAAAGGGCGACGTCGCTGCCATGAAGCAGGTAGAACAGATGCGTGCAGACGGAAGAGTTGACATGTATGCCGAGGCGGATTATTCCGAAAATACAACCGCAAACATGTGGATCACAAACCGCATTCAGGAGCTTGCCGACAAAATCCGGGAACGGGAAAAAAATAAAATCGAAAAATATGCCGGCAGTGTGCCGAAGCATCTGGTGTAGGGGATGGTAGGGTGAAAATTTAAAGTAGAACATAAAAATAAAGTAGCAAAAGGATAGAGTCGGTGCTGAATTCCCCAGTTGAGAAAAGAGTTTGTACTGGATTTATTAGAGTATGAGATTACTCCTGCTAACCTATTGAAGGAACGGAAGATTTGCAGAACGGAGAATTTTATGTACTTAATAATAAAGCTGAAATGTTGGATATATAGAATGATATTTTCGAGTATGTGTTTTACTTTTTGAGCGAAATGAGGAATAATAAAACTATGAAAATAAAAGAATTTATTGACAGACATGAACGAGTGAAAGTGATCTGGGAAGCGTTGCAGAAGAATTCTGATGAACAGTTTAGAAAACGTGTTTTGGGAACAGATTGTCTGAATATTTCCGTCATGGAAAATACTAATATTGACAGGAAAACTGGAAAATCAGGAATATTATACCAGATTGAAATGGGAACGTGGGGAGACGGTTTTTTTGCGGAATATAAGAAACTCCTGAATTATTTATATTTTGCAGATTTTTTTCAATGGAAACCGTGTGTTCATTTTAGCAATCAATTTACATATGCTGAGGATCATCCGATTAATGGAACGGAGAATCCATTTGAATATTTTTTTGAGCCGATTGTTAAGATGGATGATGCGAATGAATATCGATATTATGTCAATAGCAGAGAGGTTGACTGGGAGTTTGCCAATCGGCTGAAACCTGTGAATGGATATGATATTTCAGAAGAATATATTCAGGCGATGTCAGAAATAAACCAAAAATATATCAAATTTAATGATATTACTTTGCGGTATTTACAGAGTACAGATGATTTATTAGGAAAAAATAAAGTATTGGGAGTACATGTACGTCTTACAGATTTTAAACAGAATTTTCTGGGGCATCCTGTTTGTATTACAGCAGAGGAACATTTAAAATATGCGGTAGATGCTGTTAAAAAATATGGTTTTAATAAGATTTTTTTGGCAACAGATGACGTATCAACAGTTGATTTGTTTAGAAAAGAGTTTGGAAAGAATTTGTTGTATTATGAAGATGTAACACGTTCATCCGGAGATGTTTCGGTCGCTTTTTCTGATAATGTAAGAGAAAATCATCATTATAAGCTGGCGTTAGAAGTAATAAGAGATATGTATACTCTCTCAAGATGCAATGGTTTGATTGCAGGTAAATCTCAGGTCAGTATATGCGCAATAATAGAAAATCGACGAAATAGTCCATATGAATTTTTGAAAATTGTTGACAAAGGAAATAATATAGGTAATGCAAAAAAGTATTCGGATACAGATATTGTAAAAGGGTAATCTGAAGAACTTTCTTAATACATTTTGTGAAAGTTATTATGTGAGACTAACTATTAAAAGTCAAGACTCAAAATGATATTTTTTGAATAAAGTACAGAAATGTATTTTAGATATATTGAGAACTCAGTTAGGGTTCTTTGTACTTTGGAAACTGCATGACAAAAAGAGCATCATGACAGGTGCTCAAAAAGGAGTATTGAATTAGAATTAATTAAGCTGCTTTGATATATTGCTGCTTCGATTTTTCAAGATGGTAAATGACTCGAACCAGCTTTTTTACAGCATGTGAAAGGGCAACGTTGTAATGTTTGCCTTCAGCTTGCTTCTTAGCAAGATAGGCTGCAAATGTTGGATCGACATACTTGGCTGCATTGTACAGAGCATATCGCAGGTATCTGGAACCACGTTTTTCCGTACGTGCGTAAGCACCATCCAGTTGTCCGGATTGATATGTTGATGGCGAAAAGCCTGCATAAGCTAAGATTTTATCAGGAGAATCAAAACGACTGAAATCGCTAATCTCGGCAATGATCATAGCTCCCATGCGATAACTGATTCCAGGAATACTGAGAATCGGAGAGTTGATTTCATCCATGATGATTTTGATTTCATTTTCGATTTCGTCAATCTCGGAATCAAGTTCCTGAATCAGCATGATGGTGTGTTTTAGTTCAAGTGATTTCGCAGGCATATTTGAGCCGATAGAAGTTCTTGCAGCATCTCTAAATGTGATTGCTGTTTCCTTGCCGTAGTGACCTTTTGAGGATTCAGAAAGTAGATTGGTAAGTCTGGTAAGGTGAGCATTAGCTACTTGTTTTGCACTGGGAAATGCAGAGAGCATTGCATAAACAGATGCCATATGAAGTTGAGGAACCAGTTTTTCTAATTCGGGGAAAAAATACAGACAAGCCTGGAAATGGAAATTTTCAGCTTTGCACGTTCTTTTATCTTATCAAAACGATAACGGGTTAATGACTTTAGTTCTTCGTTGTGGTAAGATGTATCTGAGCAGGACTTTAAGTTCAGATCAGACATGAGCATAGAAGCAATCGTGCGGGCATCTACTTTATCCGTTTTCGTCTGTCTAAGGCTTAGACTTTTTCTGTACAGATTGGTATGTAATGGATTGATAACATAGGCAGGCAAACCTTTATCAATGAGATATCCAAGAAGATTGTAACTGTAGTGTCCGGTGGCTTCAAGTCCTACTTTTATTTTTGTTACATCATCCATAACGGATGCAATCTTTTGATAAAGTTCATTAAAACCATCTAAGTTGTTGGTGATGGTAAATGCTTTAAATAACACTTCTCCATCGGAGTTAGTGATAAAACAATCATGCTTATTTTTGGCAACATCAATTCCTACGTAAATCATAATAAACCTTCTTTGAAAAGTATTAATGCTGTTTTAGAACCACAGGGTGCTCCTTGTGATTGTAACCTCGTTCTAAATAAACCGTCATGCGGTATCTAACTGATTAACAAATGGACAAAGAGACTGTGGTTGGAGCCTTTATCAAACCATCAAGTGGTAGGAGAACAAAACCAATCTACAGTATCTCATATATCATAGTCGAACCTACAGAAGAGGTAAAGACGAGACTATGATTTAATAGTTATTAAGACCTTGGAGAAGGTCTCTAAAAACTACTACTATATAATACGAGGCAAAATAAATGCAAAATTATAATCTATTGATATCTATTATTATCCCGGCCTGGAATGTTGAACAATATATTTCAAAAGCATTAGAATCCTGTATTGCACAAACATATACTGACCTTGATATCTTAGTTGTTGATGATGCATCTGAGGATTGTACTTGTGAGATAGTTGGACAATATTGCAAAAAAGATCCCAGAGTCCGTTTAGAAAAAAAGGAACATGAAGGGGTATCAGCCGCTAGAAATAAAGGAATAGAGTTAGCGAAAGGTCAAATGGCTATATTTTTGGATTCGGATGACTGGCTGAATTGTGATGCCATACAGATTTTGGTAAAGAGTTATCAAGAACATCCGGGATATCTGATTGGGGCAAAACCAACTTTTGTGAGCGAACAGGAACAATGCAGTTGTATTTCAGATAGCGTGGATAAAGAATGTGCAGCGGTAGTTTTGTCTCAACATGATGCTTTGATGAATACTGATACGGATTATTACAGGAATGCGAGTGCATGCTATAAATTATTTTCACTTGATGTTATACGTTCTAATCATCTGAAATTTGACAAAGAGGTTCTCTTTGGCGAAGATGGTCTGTTTGTTTTTTGTTATCTGAATCATGTAAAAGGAATGGTTTATCATAATGTTAGTATATGGAATGTGTTGATGCGCTCTACAAGTAGTACACGTTTACGTTATAATGAAAAATTTATGACTTCCATTTATGGGGTAGAAAAAATGCTTGCCTATCCGCATGAAAAATCAGATGAAATTGATACGATGTTGAAAAAATTTCTGGTAACAAAGTCATTAAATATGATTCGAAGGTATTTGGATTGCGGGAATACGGATTCGGTTATACCAAAGCAATATCGATATTATATAAGAAAATATAAAACAGCTTATTTAAAAACAGCTACTGCTGGAGAGACAATTCGGACAATAATGATACTTTACGTTCCTTTTTCAATATATGCAGCTATTTATCGAAAAACACACTGTGTTCAATAAAGGAGATACGCTATGAATTTTGCAGTAATTCCATGGAGTAAGAATGAATTAAATGATTATATTTTTTATTCAATAGATGATCGGGGGGAAAAAGTACCGACTCCAACAGCTGCATATCTTATGCAAGAAGAGTTTAAAAGACTTGGACATGTAATACATACCGTAGATTTGTTTAATGATTTAATGAAAGTGGATTTTTTCCTGTTTTATGTCTTGGATTGGGATTGGGTGAAAAAAATTACTGAATTGGGATTAGAAAAACGGATGGTCTATTGTAATGCAGAACCACCGACCGTTTCAGAGTGTAATACACCGAATGGTTATGAAACATTAAAACGGTATTTTGCGTATATTCTTACATGGAATCCGGATTGGATTGATAATCGAAGAATCTTTTTACGCAATATACCTTATTTCTTTGATTTTCAGCCATCTCTTATTTCCTTCGAGGAAAGAAAGCTGATTACAGCGATTTCCGCCAATAAAAGATCTAAATGGAAGGATGAACTGTATACAGAACGCGAAAATTCTTATCGGTATTTTGAAGAGCATTATCCAGATGAATTTGATTTTTATGGTGTGGGTTGGGAAAATACAAACCATCCGTGTTATAAAGGAAAGATAAAAGATAAGAAGCAAATTTTTCATAATTATCGATTTGCGATATGTTTTGAAAATACCAGGATGGATAAAAATTATATTACTGAGAAAATTTGGGATTGTTTAAATTCACAGATTGTTCCGATTTATGCAGGAGCAAAAAATGTTAAAGAATATATTCCGGAAGATTGTTTTATTGATTTTTATCAATTTAAATCTTATGATGAATTGGCAGATTATTTGATACATATGTCAAAAGAACAATATGAGAAATACCTTTATTCTGCTAAAAAATTATTAGAAAACAAGAAAGTAGTTTATTTATTTAGCGGAGAAAAGTATGCACAGGATATTCTGAATGCGGTTTCTCATCGCACAGAGTTTTCAATGCATTTTTATGACAAGATATATGTTCGGATTTATCCTGTGTATTTGAAATTAGTTTCCGAACTAAAGAATTTTGTGAAGAAATTATTAAAAAAGGCCTGACAAAATGTTTCGAAAAGTAATGGAAAAACAATGAAAAGGCACAGAGTATGATTGGTGAGATGTATCGATTTGTCATTGCGTTCTATGTTACAATAGGATATGATCGTGAATAGAAACAATAACAGGGAGGCCTGAAATGAAAGTATTGGTAACCGGCGTAGCCGGACAGCTTGGACATGATGTGATGAATGAGCTTGCCAAACGCGGTCACGAGGGTATTGGCTCGGATCTGGCAGCAGAATACAGCGGTATTGCAGACGGCAGTGCCGTAACAAAGATGCCTTATGTATCGATGGATATCACCGATGCAGCGGCAGTAGAAACTGTTTTACAGGAGATAAAGCCGGATGCTGTAGTACACTGCGCGGCATGGACTGCAGTGGATCTGGCAGAGGATGACGATAAGGTGGACAAGGTTCGCAGCATCAATGCCGGCGGCACGAAGAATATCGCAGAGGTATGTAAGAAGCTGGACTGCAAGATGGTCTACCTTTCCACCGACTACGTATTTGACGGACAGGGTACTAAGCCCTGGGATCCGGACTGCAAAACCTACCAGCCTTTAAACGTTTACGGACAGACGAAGCTGGAAGGCGAGCTTGCAGTTTCGGAGACCCTGGACAAGTATTTTATCGTCCGGATTGCATGGGTATTCGGCATCAATGGCAAGAACTTCATCAAGACCATGTTAAATGTCGGCAAGACCCACGATACGCTGAAGGTTGTATCCGATCAGGTCGGCACACCGACCTACACCTATGATCTGGCACGCTTGCTGGTAGACATGATCGAAACCGACAAATATGGTTATTATCATGTGACCAACGAGGGCGGCTACATCAGCTGGTATGATTTTACAAAGGAAATTTTCCGACAGGCAGTGGAGCTGGGACATACAGAGTATTCCGAAGACCGACTGACGGTACTGCCGGTGACAACAGCAGAATATGGCCTGTCCAAAGCAAAACGCCCGTTCAATTCCAGACTGGATAAGAGCAAGATGGTGAAAAACGGCTTCACACCGCTTCCGACCTGGCAGGATGCGTTGCGGAGATATTTGAAAGAAATTGGGATGTAAGGTACAAGAAAGAGAAAAGATACAAGTAAGGTTTTCACAGGGAGGCTTTATTCATGACAATAGAATGCCCGCAGAGCGTGCATTCTATTGTTTGTATTATAACGGGAGAAGAGTTATGGAAGTGAAGAAAGACTGGCTGTCCGGTGTTTTAAAAGTTTTGCTGTGTTTCTCTTTTGTGTATCTCTGGGTCATGGCACTTGGGTATGTAAAGAAAAGTTATTGTGGAATTCCGGGGGCGGCAGTCTTTCTGATTGCGGCGTTACTCGATGGAATTTTGGTCTGGTGCGTATGGAAAAAGAAAAAATTGAAATCAGACAAAACGACAACCATAAAAACAGAAAATATCTGTCTGTTGTGTGCATCCCTTGTATTGCTGGCACTTCAGTTTGTCGTGATCTGGAACGCGGTTTTCAGGACGGCATGGGATCCGGGCGCAGTCTGGTATGGCGCTCATTTCGTGGAGATGGGGGATCAGGATGGCATCAACAGCATGGGATATTATTTTTCTGTGTATCCCAATAATCTGCTTTTGGTATGGATTTATTCTATAGTGTTGAAATTAAATGATGTAATAGGTACACCGATTTCAAATGGTACGATGCTGCTTGCATTATTTCAGTGTATTTTTGTGACAGGTGCAGGGGCTTGTCTTTATAAGACTGTGCGCCATTTTGTGGATCAGAAAATTGCCTGGATTGCATATGGATTTTATTTTATTCTGGGCGGGTTGTCGGCGTGGATTATGATTCCGTATTCAGATTCTACCGGTATTATTTTCCCGGTTTTTCTTTTCTGGCTTTATGTGAAATTAAAAGAGACAGAGTCTGCAAAGAAAAAATGTGTATTGCTGTTTCTTATGTTTTTCCTGTGTTACATCGGTTTTGAGATCAAGCCGATGGCGGCAATTGTGGTGATTGCGATCGTTGCAGTGGAAGGAATTCATTTTGCTGGCAGGCTGTTGAAAAAGCAGAGCGTCTGGAAAAAATCGTTGCTGGCATATTGTCTGGCAGCAGTGCTTGGCTTGGGAGCGGCAGCTGGGGGAGTTTCTGCAGTTGTTGGTTCCATGCATTTCCCGGTTGTTACGGATACCGTGCTTGGCTGGCAGCATCACATGATGCTGGGATTGAATAAAGATACAAACGGTGGCTACAGCCAGGCGGATTTTGATTATTCGACGAGCTTTTCCAGTGTAGAGGAGCAGCATGCGGCGGAATTAAAGGAAATCGGAAAACGATTAAAAGATTTCGGCGTAGGCGGATATCTGCAGCATTTTGTAAAAAAATCAGCGAGAAACTATTTTGACGGATGCTTCGGATGGGGAGGACTTGGCGAGACTTTCTATACAGAAATCTTCCCGGAAAGAGGAACAGTATTGTGTTCCCTGATCCGTTCGCTGTATTATGATAACACGGAAGATACGCTGTACCGGTATCAGGCGCTGTTTCGGCAGATTTTGTGGTATATGGTACTGGTTCTTGTCCCTTTTTCTGTATTTACGAAAAGACCCCTGGACAAAAAACGCCAGGTTGCAGTGCTGTCAGTGCTGGGGCTGATGCTTTATCTGCAGATTTTTGAGGCACATGCAAGATATCTGTATACATTTGTACCGATTTTTGTGTTCCTTGCGACAGAAGGAATCGACAATCTGAGAGAATATCTGAACCAGAAATCAGAGCGCAGGGTTAAAAAATGAGAAAATTCGATAAAATTATAATTGGTGCCGGATTGTATGGATGTTATGCTGCAAATCTGTGCGGGAAACGTAACGAAACGGTTCTCGTTCTGGAATATGACGAAGCACCGTTTCAGCGGGCAACATATATCAACCAGGCAAGGGTACATATGGGATATCATTATCCGAGAAGCCTTTCGACTGCAATGAAATCCGCAGGATATTTTCGGAGATTTGTAGAGGATTTTTCTTTTTGTATTCATGATAAATTTGATCAGATTTACGCGACTTCGGAAAAGTTTTCGTGGACGAATGCGGTGGAATTCGTAGAATTTTGTAAAGCTGCCGGGATCCGTTGCGAAGAAGTGTCTGCGGCCAAATATTTCAATCCGGGAATGTGTGATGGTGCCTTTCTGACAGAAGAATATACCTACGATGCGAAAATCCTCGGGGCGTATTATCAGGAACAGCTGGAAAAACAAAAAAATGTCGAAATTCAGTACTGTGCCAGAATTGACCGGATCACAAAGACAGAAAAATCATTTGTAATTCGTCTGGAAGATGGAACAGAATATGAAACTTCTTTTGTGTTAAACGCGTCCTATGCTTCCGTGAATCAGATCCTGCAAAAACTGGAGAATGTCGGGACAGAAAAGTTCAAAATAAAATATGAACTGTGTGAAATTATTCTCTGTAAACCGACAGAGAAGTTAAAACCGATCGGTCTGACTGTGATGGATGGTCCGTTTTTTTCAATCATGCCGTTTGGATGCACAGGACTGCATTCTCTGACCTCAGTTACGTTTACACCGCATGTCACTTCATACGAGGAATTGCCGACATTTTCCTGTCAAAAAGGATTGGAAAGCGGAGAAAATTCCTGCACGCCCGGGCATCTGGGAAATTGTTCTGAGTGCCCGCATAAACCGGAATCCGCCTGGATGTATATGTCGCAGCTGGCGAATAAATACATGAAAGCAGAGTACGGATATACCTATCAGCAGTCATTATATTCGATGAAGCCGATCCTGAAATCGTCAGAGGTGGATGATTCCAGGCCGACTGCAATCAAAGTGCTGAGTGAAAGACCGACGTTTATCAGTGTGTTGTCTGGAAAAATCAATACAGTATATGATCTGGATACATATTTATAGGGATGAAAAATGGAAAACAGGGTTAAACAGAAAAAATTTGTTTCATTGGTTTTATATTTACACAATACACAAAATGAGGTAGTACCTTTTTTTCAAAAGGTGTTGCCGGTGTTTCAGGACAATTTTACAAATTTTGAAATTGTATGTGTAAACGATGCCTGTACGGATGGTACCATTGGCGTCTTAAAAGAATATCTGGAAGAAAATCATTGTTCGGAAATGGTCAATATTATTCATATGAGCTTTTTTCACGGCCTGGAAAGCGCGATGAATGCAGGCAGGGATCTTGCGATCGGAGATTTTATCTATGAGTTCGACACGGCTTATGTGGATTATCCGTCGGAGCTGATTATGGAAGTTTATGATAAGCTTCTGGAAGGCAATGATATTGTATCGGCAGGGACAAGGGATCATGTCCGAATGACATCCGGGTTCTTTTATTTTTGCTACAATAAAACGAGCAGAGGAAGAGGAAAAATCGGACCGGAAACTTTTCGGATTGTTTCCAGGCGTGCAATCAACCGGATCAAATCCATCGGGCAGTATATTCCATATCGAAAAGCAGTTTATTCCAATTGCGGATTAAATACTGCCGTTATGAATTACCGTTCTCTGGAAAAAGGAAAGAGAAAAAACCAATATGTGGGAGAGAGATTTTCCCTGGCATTCGATTCTTTTATTTATTTCACAAATGCGATGGAAACGGTTTCAGCAGTAATATGCGGCATCTTTTTATTGTTGTCTGTCGGAATGGGAATTTTTGTTGCAAAGGACCTGATTTTTCATAATGCGGTGGTGGAAGGATGGATTTCTACCATGAGCTTTATGGCATTGGGATTTTTTGGCGTATTTGCCTTACTGACGATTATTTTGAAATATTTGTCTGTAATGCTGAATTTGATTTTTAAAAAACAGAGATATCTGATTATGGATATTGAAAAGGTGGTAAAAGGATGAAACAGGACGTATTGAGTATCAATTTGTTGTTTCCGGTATTGAATGAACGGCTGAGACTGGAAAACGGGATCGAACGTTCTATGGCTTATTTAAAAGAAAATGTAACGATACCATACCAGCTGACAATCCTGGATAATGGTTCGGAGGATGAAACACCAGAAATCGGCAAAGCCCTTGCAGCAAAATATCCGGAAGTAAGTTATGTCAGGGTAGGGGAACGCGGCGTTGGTGTTGCATTTCGAAAAGGAATTTCCATCAATACCTGTGACTTGGTCGGATACATGGATATTGATCTTTCCACAGATTTAAAATATCTCGGGAAAACGATCGAAATGTTTCAGAACGATCCGAATTTACAGTATGTAAACGGAAGCCGGTTCAGCAAAGAATCTGACACAAAGGGACGAAAATGGTATCGGAAGATCACGTCCATGGGACTTGTACTTTTGTTAAAAACACTGTTTCATATGAAAGCGACCGATGCGGTCTGCGGGTTCACTTTTCTGAGAAAAGAAGCGGCAGAGCAGCTTGTAAGGGAAAGCAGTCAGGATAACGGCTGGTTTTATACGATTGAATTTTTACTCCGCGCGGAACGGGATGGAATGAAAATTTATGATATGCCGGTCGAATGGCAGGAAGACTACAATACGACGGTAAAAGTGTGGAAAACGATCAAGAATTATCTGATTCAGATGTACCATCTGAAAAAGGCATTTCGTCAGGAAGATAAACTCAGAAAATAAACGATTGCGATACAAAACCGGAAGGATGGAGAGAGAACACTATGCTCAAAAGAATTGATTTAACGAGAGATTATCAGAAACATAAGGCAGAGTATCTGGAAGCCATTCAGAAAGTGTGTGAGGATACCGCATTTTCCGGTGGAAAGTATGCGGATGAATTCGATAAAGAATTTGCACAGCATTGTGGAGTTCCCTATGCGTCGGGCGTAAATAATGGAACCTCTGCGCTTCATTGTGCGATGGTTGCGCTGGGAATCGGAGAAGGGGACGAAGTGATCGTTCCTGCCAATACCTATATTGCGACTGCCTGGGGTGTGACTTATACGGGGGCGACTCCGGTATTTGTGGATTGTACTGCGGATACCTGGGAAATAGACCCGGATAAAATCGAAGAAAAGATCACAGAGAAGACGAAAGCAATTATTGGTGTACATTTATATGGACAACCGTTTGAATTTAACAAGGTAAAAGAAATAGCTGACAGACATCATCTGTATGTAGTGGAAGACTGTGCGCAGGGACATGACGCTTTATATGAGGGGAAAATGGTTGGAACGCTGGGAGATCTCGGATGCTTTAGCTTTTATCCTGGAAAAAACCTGTATGCGTTTGGAGAAGGCGGAAGTGTAACCGGCTATCGAAAAGAGTACTTCGATACGATCGAAATGATGAAAAATCAAGGTTGTACAGTGCGTTATTATCATGACATGATCGGATATAATTATCGACTGGAGGGCATCCAGGGAGCAGTGCTGAGTGTCAGCCTGAAATATCTGCCGGAATGGACTGCCCGCAGGCGGGAGATTGGATGGCGGTACACAAAGGAAATTACAAATCCGGCGATTACCCTGCAGCATCATCCGGAAAATACGAATCCGGTCTTCCATATGTTTGAGGTGGAGGTGGAGGATGACCCGGAACGTTTTCTGGCTTATATGGCAGAGAAGGGAATTGAGTGCAACCGGCATTACCCGGTGCCCTGCCATTTGCAGAATGCTTATAAGCATCTTGGTTACCAGGTTGGAGATTGTCCAAACGCGGAGTATCTGGCATCCCATTGCGCGACGTTGCCGCTGTTCCCGGAAATGACGGACGAGGAAGTTGAAATGGTAATCCGGGCTTGTAATGCGTATCAGACCACCTGAAACAGATTCTTATGACACCAGACCGTATAGTACCTGAAAACAGGGCAGGCAGGAACAGATTGTCCTCTTGCCTCAAAAGTGGTATACTTCTCGTATAACGGGGAATTCTGCATTTTGGAAGATTTTCCCGTATGGAAAACTAAAACACAAGGAGTGCCGGAGTTTTGGCAGTGACAGATAGAATGGAGTTAAAAACACAGAAAAAGGAAGCTGCATTGACAGTCAATGAGCTTTTATACCTGATTTTCTTCGGTGTGATGCTGTTTTCAAAGGGAATGGGCTGGTACGATGGGATGCGTCCGTATCAGCTCTGTCTGCTGATCGGAATGGGATGCCTTGGGCTGAAACTGATTCTGACAAAATATACGCCGTGGCAGCTTCTGGTCGCAGCGGTGTTCGGCGTGCTCGGCGTTCTGAGCTGGCGCTGCTCTGCGGAAAAGGGAATGCTGACCTGCGTAATGATGTTGATCGGTATGAAAGATGTGCGGATAAAAAAGGTCTTTCAGGTCGGGGCGGTTGTCTGGAGCAGCGTGTTCCTTTATCGGATTCTGGCGTTTCTGATCGGCTGGGACAAAGGCATTCTGCTGGTACATAAAAAGCTCGGAGCCTTTATCTTCCGGTGGAGTATGGGATATCCGCATCCGAATGTATTCCATATTTCCTATGTAATTTTGCTGGCATTTCTGTTTTATCTGTTGCAGCAAAAAGGCAAAAAGCTGTTTGGCTGGATTGTTGCCGCGCTTGTCGGAAACGTACTGATTTTTATCTATTCAGTCAGCTTTACCGGATTTTTGTTGACCGGAATTTATCTGATGCTGGTGCTGTATTTTGAACTGCGCAGTCAGTTTAAAAAGCCGGAAAAAGTGCTGATGCAGTGCGTGCTTCCGGCAGGACTGGCATTTTCCCTGCTGGCGCCGCTGATTCCGGAAGGAAATCAGTTTTATGAAGTGATGAATAAACTGATGAATACCAGACTGCGTCTTTCCAAATATTTTCTAACGCAGGAAAGGATTACACTGTTCGGACAGCAGTTCCAGCTGGCGGATAAAGATCTGAACATGGACAATTCTTATGTGTTTGCATTGATGACCTACGGGGCGGTTGTTTTTGTCCTGTTGATGATCGCCTATTTCTTTACCATCCGGAATCTGGTAAAGGAGAACCGGCGGAAAGAACTGGCGATTACGCTGGGATTTCTGATTGCCGGAATATCGGAGCCGTTTTTGTTCAATACTTCTTTTAAAAATGTTTCCCTGATTTTTGTGGGAAGTTATCTGCTAAACGAGGCAAACCCGATCCGGCGGCAGAACATCGCATGGATTGGAATCTGTACGCTGGGTGATCGGAGTCTTCCGAAAAATGCTCCGGCAGAGAAACTTGCAGAAAATTTTTTGCTGGGGTTGAAAAGGATAGGGGCTGCAGCAGGAGAAAAGAAATATTTGATTGCTGCGTTGACCTGCGCTTGTGTCGTGATCGGAGGCACTGCTTTTGGACTGACGGCACAGATGCCCAAAGAGTATCTTGTGCCCAAGTCGATCTGTGATTATTCGCTGCAGGAAGTCTATTACCTGGACGAGGAAGCAGCTGCAAAAGAGCGGGCAAACGGCTCGGAAGTATTGTATTATATGGGAGAAGAGACACCGATGTTTCGGTTCTCTGGAGTTACTGTAACAGTGGAATGGATGAGGGGTATGATCGGAGCAGCAATCCTGACCGGAGCAGCCGGAACACTGCTTGGAACAGGTATTGCGGAAATTTTAGAAAAAGGGCGGAAAAAGAGCGGACAGTATGAATGAAAAACTGAAATTCTGTAAATTGTTGGGAACAAACATCAATGTCATTACGATGAATGAGACAGTTGATTATATGGATCAGCACCTGGATGAGCTGCGTGGAAAATATATCTGTGTTTCCAATGTGCATACGACGGTCATGGCATTTCGTGATGCAGAATACCGGAAAGTGCAAAACGGCAGTGCAATGAATCTTCCGGATGGGAAACCCCTGTCTATTGTATGTCGGATGCGCGGACATCAGGAGGCGGGACGTGTTCCTGGACCGGATTTGATGCCGAGAATTTTCGAGCTTTCCGAGAAAAAGGGATACCGGCACTATTTTTATGGCAGTACGGAAAATACACTGCATGCGCTGGAACAGAGACTGCGTGAAAAGTATCCGAAGCTGAACATTGTCGGGATGTATTCCCCACCGTTTCGACCGCTGACAGAAGAAGAGGACGAGGCGGTTGTAAAACAGATCAATGATACAAAACCGGATTTTATCTGGATTGGATTGGGAGCTCCAAAACAGGAAAAATGGATGGCTGCACATGCCGGAATGCTGCATGGCGTCATGCTGGGCGTAGGGGCAGGCTTTGATTTCCATGCGGGAACGGTAAGACGTGCGCCGGGCTGGATGCAGGAGCTTTGTCTGGAATGGCTGTTTCGGCTGATGCAGGATCCGAAACGCCTGATTCCACGATATATGGATACAAATTTTTCGTTTATTCATTATGTCTGGAAAGAAAACAAGCTTTTAAAAAAGAAAAATCAGGAGCTGGTGCATACACCTTCAAGACCGAAGACAGGAATGAAGATCGCAATGATCGGACATAAGCGCATTCCGTCGAGAGAAGGTGGTGTGGAGATCGTCGTGGAAGAGCTGTCTACACGAATGGTTCGTTCCGGAAACCGGGTGGATGCGTATAATCGTTCCGGTTACCATGTATCCGGCAAAGAATTTGATGAAAAACATGGAAAATATTTTCAGGGAATCCGGATTTTTACGATTCCAACGTTTTCCAGCAGCAAGTTAAATGCGATTGTATATTCTTTTCTGGCAACAATCCGGTCATTGTTCGGGCATTATGATATTGTGCATTTCCATGCGGAAGGACCGTGTATTATGCTTTGGCTGACCAAACTGTTTGGAATCCCGACAGTGGCGACGATTCATGGGCTGGACTGGCAACGTTCCAAATGGGGAAATTTTGCATCTCATATGCTGAAGCTGGGGGAAAAGACCGCCGCACTCCATGCGGATGAAGTGATCGTATTGTCGCACAATATGCAGGATTATTTTCAGGAGACATACGGCAGAAAAACCCGTTTTATTCCAAATGGAATCAACAGACCGATTTTAAAGGGCGATTCCGAAATTAAGGCAAAGTATGGTCTGGAAAAAGACGGATATATCCTGTTCCTGGCAAGAATTGTACCGGAAAAGGGACTGCATTATCTGCTGCATGCGTTTGAACAAATCGAGACGGATAAAAAACTGGTGATTGCGGGCGGCAGCAGCCATTCTCAGGAATACGTACAGGAAATGGTCGATCTGGCGGCAAAAGACAGCCGTGTGATTATGACCGGATTTGTACAGGGGGAAGTGTTGGAAGAGCTGTACTCTAACGCGTATTGTTTTGTACTGCCCAGTGATATTGAAGGGATGGCGCTTGGACTGCTGGAAGCGATGAGCTATGGAAACTGCTGTATTGCAAGCAATATTCCGGAAAATACAGAGGTGGCGGAAGATCATGCCCTGTATTTTGAAAAGGGAAATGAAAGAGATTTGCAGAAACGTTTGGAGGAAGTGCTGGCGCATCCGGAACAGACGCAGAAAGCACATCAGGAAAATGCAGACTTTATCTGTGGAAAATATAACTGGGATCGGGTGACGGAGCAGACACTGCATCTTTATCAGCATGTGCTCAAGGCACGGGAGAATCAGAAATGAAAGTATTGATTGTCAATAAATTTCTGCATCCGAACGGCGGATCGGAAACCTATATTTTTGAAGTCGGGAAACAGCTTCAGAAGATGGGGCATCAGGTAGAATATTTTGGAATGGAGCATGAAGGCCGGGTCGTTTCGAACCGGCTTGATTGCTATACAGGGAATATGGATTTTCATACCGGAAAACTTCAAAAATTACGGTATCCGTTCCAGATTCTCTATTCGACAGAGGCTGCAAAAAAGATCCGGAAAGTGCTGGACGACCTTCAGCCGGACGTGGTTCATGTCAATAATTTCAATTTCCAGCTGACACCATCCATTCTCTATGCGATCCGTAAATATGAGAAACAGACCGGCAGAACGGTTCGGATCGTATACACGGCGCATGATTCTCAGCTCGTCTGTCCAAACCATCTGATGCAAAGACCGTCCGGCAAGCTGTGCCAGGAATGCCTGGGACAGAAGCAGTGGAACTGCACGAAACACAAGTGTATCCACAATTCCCGCGTGAAGAGCCTCTTGGGAAGCGTGGAAGCGAAGATCTATCAGCATAACCATGCGTATCGGATGTTCGATACGGTGATCTGCCCGAGCCATTTCCTGGAAGAAGTTTTGAAGACGAATCCGGATCTGGACGGAAAGACGGTGACGATGCATAACTTTTTGCCAGAGCAGGAGTTATATCCGGTCAAAAAGGAAGATTATGTTTTGTATTTTGGCAGATTTTCAGAAGAAAAAGGTATTAAAACGTTACTGAAAGCCTGTGAAAAATTAAACGATATTCCTTTTGTGTTTGCAGGAAAAGGACCGTTGGAAAATGAAGTAAATCAGTTGAAAAATGTGAAGAATATCGGTTTCACGAAGGGAAAGAAGCTTTACCAGACAATTGCAGCGGCGAAGTTTGTTGTCTTCCCGTCAGAGTGGTATGAAAACTGTCCATTTAGTGTAATTGAAGCACAATATTATGGAACGCCTGTTATTGCGTCCAGAATTGGCGGAACGGTTGAACTGATTAAAGAAGGAATGACCGGTGAATTTTTTGAACCGGGGAATCAAAAAGAGCTGGAAGAGAAGATCAGAAATCTTTGGGGAGATTCGGAGCGGCTTGAAGAGTATACCAGAAATTGTAAGGAAACAGATTTTCTGAATCTGGATGAATATTGTGAAAAGCTGCTGCAGATTTATGGCGGTTTAAAAGCCTGAGCAGAACACATTGAGCAGCAATACTTCTACAGTATATGCTTGAAAATGAGGTGCAGTGTGAAAATTTTGATGCTGGTCAACTGGAAAGTTGCCTATGAAAATCAAATACCGGAAGGAAAACAGCCGCCGGACTATGTCGTACCGGGACAGAAATACTGGTTTTTTCGGTATCTGTCGGATGATATTTCCGTAGATGTTGTGGATATCCGTTCATTTCCATGGCTGGAACGCTTTGAAAAAGAAAAAATCCGGTTTTATATCTGGCAGACGCTGAAGGTATTGCCGAAATTAAATCAGTATGACCTGGTTTTGTCCCATGGAATGCAGAGTGGGATTGTATTGTGCCTGTGGCGCAGACTGTTCGGACATGGAAAATATAAGCATATCGTGTTTGACATCGGTGGCTTTAACAGCGCGGAGGAAGAAGGAAAAGCGCTGAAGCTGATGCAGTTTGCAAGCAAGTCTCTGGACGGCGTGATTTATCATACAAAGAGCCAGATTACCTATTACGAAAAGTGCCACCCGTGGCTGCTTTCCAAAAGCAGATATATTGCGTTTGGGACGGATGCAGAATATTTTCAGCCGACCGGAACACCGATAGAGAAAGAAAATCCGTATATTTTATGTGTCGGTTATAATAAACGGGATTGGGATACGCTGCTGCAGGCATACGAAAAACTGAGAAATCTGCAAAAAGGGCGAAATCAGGATGGACTTGCTGATTTCCCGAAGTTAAAACTGATTGGGAAAGAAAAGCTGGATCGGAAATATGACGGTGTTGAGACCGTCGGATTTATTCCGGTTACGCAGCTGATAAAAGAAATTGAAAAAGCGACCTTTTGTGTGCTTCCACTGCAGTCTTTTAACTATTCATTCGGGCAGATGACACTGCTGCAGCAGATGCTTTTAAAAAAAGCGATGATTGCGGCAAATGTCCCCAGCCTGAGAGATTATGTGACAGACGGACAGGATTGCCTGCTCTATGAGCCGGAAAATGCAGAAGAACTTGCAGAACAGATGGAGCGCCTGATAAAAAATCCGAAGCTTGCCGAAAAACTCGGAGAGAACGCCATGAATTCTGTTCGGGAGAAATGGAATGAAAAGAGAATGGCGCAGGACATCTGGGAGTTTTGCAGGGAGATTGTGGGATAGAAATTTATGAGAATGGCAAGAAAGTGCCTGCAGGATATGTCATGTAATACGGTAGAACCCTCTGATGATGAAGAAAAAAGATCTGTTTAACCTGACAAATAGAGTTCCGTTTGATGACAGAGTAAATCATCAGGCAGAGGCGGATTGGGTGTATAATTATCCATATGCTGCAGTGGAAGAGGCATTGGCAAATGCAGTTTACCATCGTGCATATGATATCAGAGAACCGATAGAAGTACGGGTTGAAAAGGAAATGATTGAAATTGTAAGTTTTCCGGGACCGGATCGTTCGGTTACACAGGAAGGTTTAAAACGATACAGGGTATCAAACCGCAGATATAGAAATCGGCGCATTGGTGATATTCTTAAGGAGTTACATTTAACAGAAGGCAGAAATACCGGATTTGGCAAGATTCTTAGAGCTCTTGAAGAGAATGGTTCACCGAAACCGGAATTTGAGACAGATGATGATCACAGCTACTTTATTTCGCGTTTGTTTGTGCAGGAGGCGTTTTTAAAAGAGGAAAACACACAAGCAGGAACCGAAAAGGAGCCAAAAAGGAGCCAAAAAAAGGAGCCGAAAAAAAGCTGGATGTATTACGGCGAATGGAAGAAAATCCGATGATAACTCAGGTTAAGCTTATGGAAGAATTTAATCTTACAAGAAAACAGGTTCAGAAACTGATAAAAGATTTACGGGAAGATGGATTGATAGAAAGACAGGGATCCAATAGAAGTGGAAAGTGGGTTGTAAAGAAATGATGGAATCTACTATTTCGAAGCCTCTTGTAAGCATAATCGTACCGGTTTACAACGTGGAGCACTATATAAAACGCTGCGTGGATTCCCTGCGGGGACAGACGCTGCAGAATATTGAGATCATTCTTGTAGATGATGGATCGAAAGACAACAGTGGGAGCTTGTGTGATGAACTTGCACAGCAGAATCCGAGAATCCATGTGATCCATAAACAAAATGCGGGACAGGGTCTGGCGAGAAATGATGGGCTGAATATTGCGAAAGGACGTTATGTCCTGTTTATCGACTCGGATGATTTTATTGAACCGGACACCTGTGAAAGGCTGTCAGACCGGATGGAACAGGAGGGAGCAGATCTGTGCAGCTTCGGCTATCAGATCGAGACGCCGCAGGGAGAGCTGTTTTACCGGGCGCAGTTAAAAGAACAGTGCTACGAAAACGAAGCGATCCGAAAGCGCTTTGTGCTTCATTTTTTTGGAGACTCGGCAGATGATGAGGAAATGCGGGGTGTTTCCGCATGTATGACGATGTTTCGTAGAAGTGTGATTGAAACAGGAAAAATCCGCTTCCGTTCGGAGCGGGAATATTTCAGCGAAGATACGATTTTTAATTTGGATTTCTGCCTGCTTGCAAAAAAGGCAGTGATCGATCCGGGCTGCTATTATCATTATTGCCAGAATGAGGCATCGTTTTCCCATGCATACCGCCCGGATCGGTTTCACCTGACAGAAGTGCTGGCAAATGTTTTAAAAGAATATGCAGGACGTTACGGTATAGAAAAAGAGACACAGGAACGAATCCGAAGGATGGTATGGGTCAGCCTGATGGAATGCGTGAAGCAGGAAGTAAGACGAATCGGAGAGGTTCCGCGCAAAACGGTAAAAAAACAGATAGAAACCTATTGTAGCAGCGAGCTTGTAAAAGATGCGGTAAATGGACTGGATGCAGGAAAATTTGGCACAGCGCAAAAGATTTTTTTGTGGGCAGTAAAGGGACAGCATACAGAAGCGGTTATCTTGCTCGCGTGGTTGCGAAATCGGAAAGGATTATAGGGAAAAGTGATGAAAAGAGGAAAAGTACTGGTCAGTGTGGTGATGTCGGTTTATAATGATGAACAGTATCTGAAAGAATCGCTGGACAGTATTTTTGCTCAGACGATATCGGATTTTGAACTGATTATTGTGGACGACTGTTCGACAGACCGGACAGTTGAAATCATAGAAAATTATCATGATGACAGAATCCGTTTGATTCGAAACACAGAGAACAGAGGCCTGACCAGAAACTTAAATACAGCGCTCGAATATGTGCAGGGCACTTATATCGCCCGGATGGACGGCGACGATAAGAGCAGACCGGAACGGTTTGAAAAACAGATCGCATATCTGGAACAACATCCGGATCTGATGTTGATCAGCTGCAGGACTCATATGTTTGGCGAAGAAGATCTGATCTCGCAGATTCAGGGAACACCGAAGCAACTGCAGGCGATGATGTTGATTCGACCTGTATTGGCGCATCCAGGCTTTATGATGCGCAGGGAGCTGATTGTACAGGAAGGCTTCCGATATGATGAATCTTATCGTTCCGCCCAGGATTATAACTTTGCGGCGAGAGTTGCAAAAAAATTCGGAATCGGAGTGACGCCGGACATCCTTCTGGACTACCGGGTTCATAAAAAACAGGTTTCCAGTAAAAAAAGCGGCGAACAGACGAATAATGCAGCCAGAGTACGCAGCATGCAGCTGGAATGGCTGGACATTTCACTGGATGAAAAGCAAAGAGATGTGCTGGAAACCTGGGCAAAAGAAATCAAAAACGCTGCCCTGGAGGATTATCGACAGGCAGCGAAGCTGATTCCGCTGTTTCTTGAGCAGAATCAAAAAACAAAGATTTATGCACAGAAAGAGCTGGAAGAGGAACTGAAGAAGCTTTTATACCAGTGGATGATCCGGAGTAAGTCGGTGAAAGCGATCGCACAGACATTCGGAATCTGCGGCTTTTCTCTGAAAAACTGCAGACTGATTGTATCGAAGCTGGCTGAGACACTGCGATATAAAGTGAGCAGGGAGTATTAAATGAAAAAAGATACCCTGATATAATTGGGAATTTGTATAAATAAAGATTGTGACCTGATGTTTTGATTTCTTATTAAAATTAAAAATAAGTGGTTGGGGATGAAATATATGGATATAAAAAAATATATAAAAAATATCTATAATGGATTTTATGAAATATTTATAGAAGGAAATGATAAAAAGCATTTGCAAAAATTTATAGATGAAAAACAGTGGGAAAAAGAAAATACTATATATTATGTGATCAGTTGTGAAAAATTGCCTTTCTTGGGGTTGTTCGGATATGTTGAAATTATATTGGCAATGGCAAAATATGCACTGGAAAGAGATATGGTGCCGGTTGTTGATTTTAAAAATTATCCGAATTCTTATCTGGAGTCAAATGAAATAGGGAAAATCAATGCTTGGGAACTGTTCTTTCAACAGTTTACGAAGAAGACACTCGATGAAATATATGAAAACTGTAAGTATATAGTTGGAAATCATATGGATATCGATTGGAGTAATTTGCCGAATATTCGTGGCGTAAAAAGAAGAGATATTGGAACCTACTGGAAGGTTATGTATCAGAATTATATCAAGTTTTCGAAAGAAGCAGAGAAATATTGTCAGAAAGAGTATGATGCGTTACTGAAAGGAAAAGAAGCTGAGACATTAGGAGTTCTGGTAAGAGGAACAGATATTAAACTTTTTAAAGGCCATGCATTACAGCCTTCTCTTGAGCAGGTAGAAGAAAAAATTAGAAAAATACTGAAAAAAGATCATCGATTTAAATATCTGTATCTGGCCACAGAAGAAAAAAAGAGTGAAGATTATTTAAAAGAAAAATTTCCGGGGATGGTGATTACAAATAAAAGGACTTATTATGACACTCTGGACTATCAGAAGGGATTATCTTATGTTGACCTTGATGGAATAAAAACAAAATATGACAGAGGAATGGAATATTTGTCTTCTATGAATTTGTTATCGAAGTGCGGAGGATTGACAGCAGGACAGTGCGGTGGAAGTTTTGCTGCGTTCTATATGAATGGCGGAAAATACAGATGTACATATTTTTGGGACATAGGTGTCGTTGAGTAAAATTTGAAATTTTTGCAAATAGGTAATATGTATGAAAATTATGATTATGTCAGATGTTGTTCCGCCGGCATCTGAAAGAAATGAATATACAGACGGAGCAATAGAAAAATTAGTATCATATGAATTTCGTAAAAAGCTTCAAGAAGCAACCTTTAATATTGTCAATCTTGAATGTCCCTTGACAAAGGAAAGTGTTCCGGCTGTGAAATGGGGGTCTAGTTTAAAGGCATTTCCTGAAACAATAGAGGCTTTGTATAAGATCCCAGGATTGGTTGTTAATTTGGCAAATAATCATATTCGGGATTATGGTTCTCGCGGAGTTTTAGATACGATAAAAGTTTTGGAAGAGTATCATATTCCGTATTTAGGAGCAGGAAGTGATCTGGAACATTCCAATAAAAGTCTTATTCTGGAAAGTGGACAGTATAAAATTGGCTTGTATTCCTGTACGGAACATGAATTTTCCGTTGCTGGGAAACATAGTGCAGGGGCACATCCTGTTGAGGAAGGGGAAGATATTTTCGAACTGCAGAAATTAAAAAAGCAAACAGATTATGTAATCTGTCTTTATCATGGCGGAGTTGAATTTTATCCATATCCGACACCGGAGATGCAGGCACGATTACGCAGATATATATATGCCGGAGCAGATCTGGTTGTTAGTCAGCATAGCCATTGCATTGGATGTACTGAAAAATATCATGGCGGAGAACTGGTTTATGGACAGGGAAATTTTCTCTTTGGCGAGCGACCGGAGGTCGAAGAAAATATTCAGGATCAGGATGCATGGAAAAGAGGGATGGTATTGCAAGTTGATCCGGAAGAGAAACATGTAAAATATTTGTTTTATTGTAATAAAGATGGTATATTAGACTGGGATCAGGGAACAGAGATGCAGGAAGAACTGCAGAAGCGAAATTCGTTGTTACAAACCCCCGGATTTCTGGAGAAAGAGTGGATAAAATACTGTGCGCAGCAGATTGGTTATATGGAAATCTTTAAGAAGCGTTTCTCTGAGAAAAAAATTCCATGGAAAAGCAGATTGAAACGGGCTGCAGGTATTTTAACGGGGAAAGATACTCTTACAGAGAAAGAATATCTCAGAATATATAATTATTTAACATGTGAAGTACATCAGGAGTTGTTGCGAACGAACTGCAAGGCGGAAATTGAAAAGAGGAATATGGGATGTTTCGATTGATCAGTTGGTTGATTTATGAATTTACAAGTCAGCAGAAAAGGGAATCTTCTGACTATTTATGGATGGTATATGAAAAAGTAAAATATTCTCAGAAAAAGTGGATACGAAATCTGTATGGATGTATTCTGCATCGTATTTTTCGAGAAAATGGGGCAAATATTCCGATCGAAACGGAATTTGAAGGATATCCGGTATTTCCGCATGGACCGAGTGGGGTATATATTTCGCAGGGCGCGAAAATTGGGAAAAATTGTGTAATTTTTCAACAGGTTACAATAGGATCCAATATGCTAAAAGACAGCAAGGGATTTGGCGCACCGGTAATTGGGAATGACGTTTATATTGGAGCGGGAGCCAGAATTATTGGCAATGTTCGAATCGGTAATCAGTGCAGAATTGGAGCAAATTGTGTTGTGACAAAGGACGTGCCGGATCGTGCGACAGTTGTTTTGGCGAAACCGAGAGTATTTATTCATGAAGAGGAAAGAGATAATTCTTTTCGAAAGATATCGGGAGAAATTGAATGAATTTATATGAAAGAAGCTTAAATTATCTGTTTAATCATTTCGGAAAGGTAATGCCGGATTCTATTTTATTGAGAATTCGATATCGCATCGTATTTCATAAACCGCTTCATTTGAAAAATCCAAAAACCTTTAATGAAAAGATTCAGTGGCTGAAATTACATGACAGAAATCCGGAATATCATGAGATGGCAGATAAGTATGCTGTTCGGGAATATATCCGTAAAAAACTTGGAAGTAAATATCTGATTCCATTGCTGGGAGTGTGGCAGAAGGCGGAAGATATCGATTTTGACAGCCTGCCGGATCAGTTTGTATTAAAATGTACGCATGATTCTCAAAGCATAGTTATTTGCCGTGATAAAGCTGAATTGAATAAGAAAGAGGCCGTAAGACATCTTGGAGACGCATTAAAGATCGATTATTCAATGCTTGGACGGGAATGGGCTTATCATGGAATTAAGCCATGTATTGTGGCAGAAGAATTACTGACGGATGAATCCGGAGATGATTTAAAAGATTACAAAGTTTTTTGTTTCAATGGGAAACCGAAGTTTATACAAGTAGATTATGACCGATTTAAAGGACATAAGCGAAGATTGTATACCGTAGACTGGGAATTGATGCAGACAAAAATTACATATCCGGATGATGAAGATCTGATTATGCCAAAGCCGTTTTTCCTGGATGAATTGCTGGAAATGAGCAGAAAACTATCAAAAGATATCCCGTTTTTACGGGTAGATTGCTATATTACAGAAAAACAAATTTATTTTGGAGAGCTTACGTTTTATCCTGGATGTGGTTTTGAGCCGATTACACCGGATACAGATGATACAGTATGGGGAGAATGGCTGAAGCTTCCGAAAGGGATAGAAAAATGATAATTATAGAAGTAGCAGGCGGGCTTGGAAACCAGATGTTTCAGTATGCGTTATATCAAAAATATCTGCATATGGGGAAACCTGCAAAGTTGGATCTTTTTTCCTATGAGAATCCGAAGAGTATGCCGTTTGAATTAGATTTGTTTCGGTTGCCGTATGAGATTGATACAAAAAAAGAACGAAACGGCTATACGGATCAGAAACGACTGATAATAAACAGGCTTGCAGATCAGGTGTTTGGAAAACCAAAATGTGTATATTATAGTGAAAAATTGGATGTCGGATATCAACCGGAGATTTTTGATATTGAAAATGGCTATTTAAGTGGATATTGGCAGTGTGAAAAATATTTTAAAGAGTTTCGCGCAGAACTCCTCGAGCTGTTCCGATTTCCACAAAATCAAATAAATGAAGCAAGCAGAAAAATGCAGGATCAGATTTGCAGGGAACAGGCAGTAGCTGTTCATGTCAGAAGAGGAGATTATCTGCTTCCGGAAAATAATAGAAAGTATGGAAATATCTGTACCTTGCAATATTACAGAAATGCAATGCAGTATATGAAAGAAAAAGTGTCGGATGCACGTTTCTATTTTTTTTCGAATGATCCGGAATGGGTCAGAGAAAATCTGTCAGAAGGAGATTCTGTAATTGTAAATTGTAATCATGGGAAAGAGAACTATCTGGATATGTATTTGATGAGTCAGTGCAGCCATAATATTATTGCAAACAGCAGTTTTAGCTGGTGGGGAGCCTGGTTGAATCGCAATCCGGATAAAATTATTGTATCGCCCAAAAGATGGTTCAGTCATCTTGATGTTTCGGATGCAGTTTGTGAAGACTGGATCAGAATAAATGGATAACAATGCATATAACAGAGAGGAAAACAGACGAATGATTCAGAAGTTAAGATATATATTCAGCAGAACGGATAAAGTTAAGCTGGTAGGGCTGGTAGCATTGATGTTGATTGGGAGTGTGCTGGAGCTTTTGGCTGTTGCAGTATTCAATCCATTTATTGAAGTTATGATGCAGACAAGTTCCATTTCGGATGATACGTTTTTGCAATTTTTCTTCCAACATACAAATATTGACAGTATAGAAGGATATCTGATTGCATTATCCCTTATTATTGCAGTGATTTATGTAATCAAAAATATATATTTGATGTTTGAACAAAATGCAATTTTAACTTTTTCTTATCGAACAAGAATGAATCTGGCAACAAGATTATTGACCACTTATATGAATGAACCTTATACATTTCATTTATCTAAGAATATTGCAGAAATGCAAAGATGCCTGCAGTCCGATACCTCACAGTTTATGACATTGATTAATTCGTGTTTACAGTTGGCAGTAGAAGCGGTAACCTGTTTCGCGCTTGGACTGTATTTATTTCATACAAGCCATTCCATAACGGTTTTAATCGGATTTTTACTTGGAGTCTGTGTAGTTATATTTTTTATGATATCAAAAAAAGTATCCAGTAAACTGGGGCGACAGAATGAGTTTTATAACGCCAAGTTAATCCAGTGGATTAATCAGTCTCTTGGGGGAGTCAAGGAAGTTAAAATCCTGCAGAGAGAAAAATATTTTATTGATTCCTATCGAACAAATTATAAAAAGTTAATCTGGGGAGCACGTGTGAATGAATTGTTGGCTGCTGTTCCGAAACATATTGTTGAGACAGTAGCAATTGTTGGATTGGTTTTGGCCATTATTGTCAAACTGTTATTTGGCCATGGAGCATTAGATACGTTTATTCCGCAGATGGCAGTTTTTGCCGTTGCAGCATTCCGACTGCTTCCTTCAGTAGGAAAGATAAATGCATATGTCAATTCGGTGATGTATAATAAGGCTTCTCTGGATATGATTTATCAGGATCTGAGAGAGATTGAAAAAAATCAGCCGGCAGAGATTGAGTGGGCCGGTAAAGCAGAAAACTGGAAATTTGAACAGGGTGTTTTTGCGGAGCATATCACGTATCATTACCCGGATTCGGATACAGAAGTGCTGCATGATATCAGCGTGGAAATTCCCAAAGGGAAAACGGTTGCCCTGATCGGACCGTCCGGTGCCGGAAAGACAACACTGGCGGATATTATTCTCGGGTTGCTTCCTCCGACGTCCGGAACGGTAAGGATGGATCAGCATGACGTTTATGAGAATCTGAGAAGCTGGAGAGAAAAGCTGGGATATATTCCACAGTCGATTTACCTTTCGGATGATACGATCCGCAATAATGTGGCATTTGGTATTTATGAGGATCAGATCGATGAAGATGCCATCTGGAAAGCACTCGAAAAAGCGCAGCTGAAAGAATTTGTACAGGGGCTTGAAAAAGGTCTGGACACTTATGTCGGAGACCGCGGGGTACGTTTATCCGGTGGTCAGCGTCAGAGAATCGGAATTGCAAGAGCACTTTACCATGATCCGGAGATTCTGGTACTGGATGAGGCAACTTCTGCGCTGGACAGCAGTACGGAGCAGGCTGTCATGGAATCGATTGAAAGTCTGCAGGGACTTAAGACGATGATTATTATTGCACATCGACTGACAACAATCAAAAACGCGGATCTTGTTTATGAAGTATCCGGAGGAAATGTAGTATTACGAAATAAAGAGGATGTAATTCAATAATACAGTTAGCAAAGAGATAAGGCAGATGCGGACGGAGGACAAAAATGAAACTTGTAGTGGCAGGAACCGGATATGTAGGACTGGTAGCAGGTGTCTGCTTTGCAGAAAAAGGACATGACGTTACTTGTGTGGATGTGGATGAAAATAAAGTAAAGCAGATGGAATCCGGTGTTTCTCCGATTTATGAAGACGGACTGGAAGAGCTGATGAAGAAAAATAATGCAGCCGGAAAACTGCATTATACAACAGACTATAAAAGCGCTTATAAAGATCCGGATGCGATCTTTATAGGGGTTGGTACGCCGGAGCAGCCGGACGGTTCTGCCAATTTGAGCTATATCGCGACCGTTTGCCGCCAGATTGCGGAAAATGTCGAAAAGAACTGTCTTGTGGTGGTAAAATCCACAGTTCCGGTCGGAACGAACGATCATGTTGAGCAGTTTATCAAAGATTTTCTGGTAAGAAAAGAGCTTCATATCGAGGTAGCATCGAATCCGGAATTTCTAGCGCAGGGATCTGCAGTACATGATACCCTGCATGCTGCCAGAATTATCATCGGAACGGAAAGTAAAGAAGCAGAAGCGCTGCTTCGGGAAATTTATGAGCCGTTTCAGCTGCCGATTGTTGCGATGAACAGACGTTCTGCAGAGATGACAAAATATGCCTGCAATGATTTTCTGGCACTGAAGATTTCCTACATGAATGATATTGCAAATCTCTGTGAAAAAATCGGTGCGAACATTGAAGATGTCGCAAAAGGAATGAGCTATGATGCGAGAATCGGTGCAAATTTTTTAAAAGCCGGAATCGGATATGGCGGAAGCTGCTTTCCGAAGGATACAAAAGCACTGAAATTTCAGGCACAGAAGGTCGGATATCGTCTGCGTACAGTGGAGGCAGCAGTGGATGTCAATGCGGATCAGAAAACGGCGCTCTTCTATAAAGCGAGCAACCGGATGATCAGCTTTGAACACTTAAAAATTGCTGTTTTGGGACTGGCATTTAAACCGGGAACGGATGATCTGCGAGAGGCGCCTTCCTTGGATAATATTTCGCTTCTTCTGAAAAACGGTGCGGATATTGTTGCCTATGATCCGGTAGCGATGAAGAACTTTAAAAAGAAATATCCGGAAGGAGCTGTGGAGAGAGGAACGATCGCCTATACGGATCAGATCGAAGAAACTTTAAAAGATGCGAACATCTGCTTTATTTTTACAGAATGGAAAGAAATTCGAAAAGTTGAACCGGAAACGTTCCGGAAACTGATGAGAACACCGCTTGTTTATGACGGACGAAATATTTTTGATCTGGAGAAGATGAAAGAAGCAGGCGTGGAATATTATAGTATTGGAAGATAAATGAGATGAAAAAGATAGTTTTAATCACCGGTGCAGCCGGATTTATCGGTTCAAATCTTGCAAAAAACATTTTGCAGAAAGATTCAGTCGTTCAGGTTATCGGGATCGATAACCTGAACGACTATTATGATGTCAGTTTAAAAGAATATCGGTTAAAGGAATTGAACTGCTGGGATCATTTCTCCTTTTATAAGGGAAATATTGCAGACCGCAGCTTTCTGGAGCAGATTTTTCGGGAGTGGGAACCGGAGATTGTAGTAAACCTGGCAGCTCAGGCCGGGGTTCGTTATTCGATTACAAATCCGGATGCTTATATTGAAAGCAATATTCTGGGATTTTACAATATTCTGGAATGCTGCAGGCATTCTTATGATGACGGAAAGTCAGGTGTAAAGCATCTGGTATATGCTTCCAGTTCTTCGATTTACGGATTGAACAAAGAAGTTCCTTACCGGACAGAAGACAAGACGGATAAACCGGTTTCTTTATATGCAGCAACTAAAAAGTCCAATGAACTGCTTGCACACGCGTACAGCAAACTATACGGAATTCCATGTACCGGACTTCGGTTTTTTACCGTGTACGGCCCATGTGGCAGACCGGATATGGCATACTTCGGATTTACCAATAAAATGGTAAAAGGCGAGAAAATTCAGTTGTTCAATTACGGAGATATGTACCGGGATTTCACTTATATCGATGATATCGTAAAAGGGGTATCTGCTGTAATGCAAAAAGCTCCGGAAGCAAATGAAGACGGAGTAAGAGTGAAGGTATATAATATTGGAAATCATCAGCCGGTGAGTCTGAAATTTTTTGTTGAAACACTGGAAAAGTGCCTGATGAAAGCGGGCATCATCAATCATGAAGCGGAAAAAGAGTTTCTTCCAATGCAGCCGGGAGACGTTTATCAGACTTATGCGGATGTATCGGAGCTGGAAAAGGATTTTGGATTTAAACCGGATACGCTGCTGGAAAAAGGATTAACGGCGTTTGCAGAGTGGTATGCATCGTATTATGGTGCATAACAAATGAAAAAAGCAAATTGAGATCAGATAAGGATAAAATGATGAAAAATCTTTCAACGTTTGGACGCCAGATATTGAAATCGATTGTAATTACTATAGTGGCAGGAGTCATGCTTTATTTGCTGTGGGCACTTCGAATATCCGGAGAATCTATGCCGATCGTTCATACAATCGGGATGGATGGAGGAAGTTTTTGTCCGACGATCGGAAAGGTTCGTGAAATAACGATAAGCGGAACTATCGAGCAACCGATGGAACTTCATCTGTCTGTTTATGATGGGAAAAAACTGGTTTTGGAAAATGACTATCAGATTTCAGAAATCAAGGGGAATAATACATCCATTCAGCAGTTTGAAAAAGGACAGGAACTTGAACTGGAGAAGAAGGAATATGAAGTTCAGGCGGTAATTGACGGAGAGATTTCGAGAACAGGACATATTCGATTTATTGAATATAACGGTTCCTACAAGTCCTTTTATCTTGGGCTATCATTGATCTGTCTTGCCGGTGTTTTTGCCCTTACACTACTTTTGCAGAGTCAGAAGATTAAAATCGAACATAAATATTTTTTCGTGGCAATATACTGTGGGCTGTTGTTTAATTTTGTGATGCCTCCGCTTGGTGTTCCGGATGAAGAGGCTCATTTTTTGGAAGCATATGGACTTTCCAATACTTTGCTTGGAAAAGAAGTGAAGCAGGATAATTATGTGCTGTTGGATGAGGCGGATAAAGACAGTATCATTTATTTGCATGATATTTCAAGTATTTCTGAGTGGTACGATTCGTTTGAAATAAAAAAAGCGACAGGGAATATAAAAGAAGCTGATATGCAGTCGACAGTAGGTTCAAAGGCACCGTGGACATATCTGCCGTCTGCAATTGGAATTTCGATTGCGAGACTTTTGAATATTCATGGAAATTTACTGCTGTTGATGGGACGCTTGTTTAATCTCCTGTTTGAAGCAGGGATTACGGCATTGGCGATACGAATTCTGCCATATGCCAAAACTTACATATCTGTATTGGGACTGGTTCCGGAAGTAATTTACTTATATGGTTCCTATTCTTATGATGGCATCAATTTGTGCCTGTGTATTTTAATTGTATCTTATTTCCTTTATCTGAATGCTCAGGAGAAAAAAATTAAACTGCATCAATTGGGAATTTTATGTTTGCTGCTGCTTTTGATGATTCCGATTAAATTGATTTATGTATTTATGGCATTATTGGTAGTCTTATTGCCTGTCAGAAAATTGAATTTGAATAGAAAGCAGCTTATGATCGGTACAATAGTAGGTCTTGCTGTGATTTTACTAATCGGGATCAATATAATTCCGGTGATTAAAAATGCAGTTGGTTTTAATAATAATATGACAGCAGACGAAGATTTGGATGCATGGAACACATTGCCTTATGCATTGCAGAATATAGAGAATACATTCCATGTATTTTTGCGTACAATATTTGGCTATACAGGAGAATATTTATATAATACATTCGGCGAAGTTGTCGGAAAGGGAAGATATAATTATTTGGATACTTTTACAGGATTTCCGGGCATGAGAATTGGAATCGTTGTTCTGATGATTATGGCATTGGAGGATACCGGTAAAAATCTGCTGCCCCGTGTAAAACGCTGCATTGCTGTAGGAATTACCGGGTTGATTTACTTAGGAGTATTTGTTTCTTTGTTCTTTATCTTTACAGCAAAGCGCTCGACAAGGATAATGGGAATTCAGGGACGATATTTCCTGCCTTGTTTTACATTGATACCACTGATTGTAAAAAACAGATTTTTTAATCTGCAGATCAGCAGAGAAAAAGTGTGCCTGTATGCCCTGGTATTTTGCAACATATTATTTGCAGTTTTGATGTTCGTACACTATGCAACCAATTATTTTACGTAAGGAAGAGAAAAATGCGCCTGTTAATGATCATCCCAGCATATAATGAAGCGAAAAATATTAAAAGAGTCGTTTATAGCGTTCAGGAAACTTATCCAGAATATGATTATATTGTTGTGAACGATGGATCGAAGGATAATACCGCACAAATTTGCAAACAGAACAGGTTTAATTTTCTGGATTTGCCGATTAACCTTGGATTGTCTGGAGGTATTCAGGCAGGAATGAAGTATGCGTATCAATATGGGTATGATGCTGTGATACAGATTGATGGAGATGGTCAGCATCAGGCAAGTTATATTGAAAAGCTTGTGGATTGCATGGAAGAGACGCATGCGGATATTGTAATCGGATCCAGATTCAAAGAAATAAAAAAGAAAAAAAGCTTGAGAATGTTCGGATCGGAGATTATTCGTTTTCTGATTAAATGGACAACACATCAGAATATTACGGATCCAACATCTGGAATGCGGATATATAATCGAAAGGTTATGAAGGCTTATACGACTGAGATGAACTTTAATCCGGAGCCGGATACAATTTCCTACCTGATCAAATGTGGGGCAAAAGTAGTCGAAGCACAGGTACAGATGTCAGAACGTGAGGGTGGGGAAAGCTACTTAAACTGGAAGAATTCCATTATTTATATGGTTAAGGTTTGTTTTTCCATTTTAGTAATTCAAATGTTTCGAAAGAGAAAGGAATTGGAATGAGCACTTTTTTCAGATTGGCTTTGATTTTTGTATCAGTTCTGTTTTTTGGATATGTAATTCATAAAATCAGGAAGTCCCAGCTTCAGATAGAACATTCTATATTTTGGGTGGCGTTATCGTTTCTGTTTATTTTATTTAGTATATTTCCGGGATTGGTGCAGTGGCTGACACATTTATGCGGTATGGTAGCTCCTGTGAATTTCCTTTTTCTGGTTATGATTTTCATTTTGTTGTTGAGAACCTTTATTATGTCAATTCGAATGGCAGAGCTGGAAGAAAAGGTGAAAAATTTGACGCAAAAAATTGCAATTCAGAATCATGAAACTGGGAATGAAATTGAAAATTTAAAAGTAAAAGTGGGGAATAACGAGAATGATTAGACTGAATCTGATGGCAGGAATGGGAAATCAGATGTTTGAATACGCATATGCAAGAGCTTTATCCTTGCAGTACCATGAAAAATTAGAGATTAACCCTTATTTCATGACATTGGCAGGATTAGGTGCCGGAAGAAAAAGGTATTTTAATAATGTCTTGAGTTATTTAAATCTGCCGGAAGAAATCACTTTTATGAATAAAGGAAAAGGATATCTGTGCGGAGTACCGGATATTGCACAGTTTGTTGCATTGCGGAAATATAATAATGGTGCGAAACTGCATGGAGAAAAGCAGTTTCAGCAGATGTGTAAAAAGGGGAAGATCTATACAGATGATTGTTTTACCTACTATCCATATGGAAGCAATATTGCAAAGGTAAAAAAAGTAATTGGATATTATCAGAGTGAATCGTACTTTGAACTTTATAGAGATCAGATTAAGAAAGAATTGCATGTAAGAAAAGAACCCTCTGATAAAAATAAAGAAAAAATTGAAGAATTGCAGCAATGTAATGCGGTTTGCGTTCACATACGGCGGGGAGATTATGTGTCAAATGAAAAAAACAGAGCATTAGTCGTATGCGATGAAACTTATTATAAAAGAGGAATGGAGTATATTGCAGAAAGAGTAGAAAATTCTGTTTTTTATATATTTTCAGATAATTTGCAGGAAATAAACTGGATTAAAGAAAATTACCACTTTGATTACAATGTACAGTATATAGAATTAAATAATCTTGATTATGAAGAATTACGTTTGATGTATCAGTGTAAACATTTTATTATAGCGAACAGTACATTTAGCTGGTGGGGAGCCTATTTATCAGCTAATGAAGACAAAGTCATAATTGCACCTGCTACCTGGAATAAGGACTATTCCGGGCAAATTGATGTGTATACAAAATCTATGATATTGCTTTAATATAATAGGAAGAGGATTGACAATGGCAAAATTAAGCGTTGTAATGCCGGTCTACAGGGAAAAAGAACGATTTGTACGACAGGCAATAGAGTCTATTTTAAATCAGACTTTATCAGATTTTAATTATATTATTCTTCTTGATGATCCGGATAACGATGCCTTAAAAAAAGTTATCAGTGAATATGCGGAAAATGACAGCAGAATACAGTTCCTTGTAAACGGCAGAAATATGGGGTGTCCGTTGACAAAAAACAGGGGAATTCTATTGAGTGCAACAGAGTATGTAGCAATTATGGATGCAGATGATGTTTCCTGTCCGAATCGTCTGGAAGTGCAGATGAAAAGGATGGAAAATGATAAGGTCGATTTTTTGTCCGGATATGTGGAAGTGATAGACGAGAATGATGCCGTTTTATACAATATGGATAATTTACCGGTCACACATAAAGATATTGTTCGTAAAATGAGAGTTAATAATTGTATGCCTCATCCGGCGTGGTTATTTAAGAAAAGTGCTTATATAGCTTTAAATGGATATGCAGATATACAGGGATGTGAAGACTATGATCTGTTGCTTCGTGCAATAGATTCAGGATATCAATTAGGAAATTGTAATCAGATTATTTTGAAGTACAGATTATCCAGACAGAGTATTTCCAGAGACAATTTATATAAGCAGTATTTGATGATGAGATATATTCAGGACAAATATTTTTATCATAAATTGTCATGTGATTCCTATGCGGAATATGAGATGCAGAAGTGTACGCCTGAAAAAGCAGCGCGTTATGCAAAAGCATCGGTGGTTTTTCAAGAGGCTTTGGTTTTCAAAAAAGAAAAAAAATATGGGCGTATGATAGGCGAAGCGATTGGAATCTTGAACTCAAAGGAATATGTAGAAAAAATACTGAGATACTTATGGGAAATGATAGTATGGTGAATGAAAAAAATGTTGAGTTAAGTATAATTGTTCCGGTATATAACAGTCAAAAATATTTATCACAATGTATAAATTCTGTTTTGGCACAAACGCATAGATCTTTTGAATTGATTCTGGTAGATGATGCTTCAACAGATCATTCAGGGGAAATTTGCGATACATTGGCAGCAGAAGATCCAAGAATACAGGTGATTCATCATGAACAAAATAAGGGATTATCAATATCAAGAGAAGATGGGTTCCAAAGATCAAGCGGGGAATGGATTAGTTTTATAGATAATGATGACTATATTGTTCCTGATATGTATGAATGTTTGATGCAAAACAAAAGTAAAGGCGATATAATTTGCGTGCGTGGAGAAGATAGGAGCTGTAAAGAGATTGAAACATTCCGGAGAAAAAAGACAGAAGCAGATCCAATTGTCATGTCAGGAAGAAATTTCTGTGATCAGGTATATGCCAAAAAAGCTGATTTTGGATGCGTCGGTCCGATCTGGGCCAAGATTATAAAACGATCTTTGATATCAAAAACCCTGAAAAAAGTGGAAGCTTATGAAAACGATCTGTATTGGGTCTATTTCGAAGATGTTTTATTTGTGCCAATGCTTTTCTTTTATGCGCAGAAGATTGTTTTTATCAATGATTTATACTATCTGCATCGGCACATGAAATCAAATTTATCGTCTACATTAGTGCCAAAAGAATACCATTATGAAACAGTCGTTGCAAAAAAAATAGTACTTCAGTTCTTTAAGGAGAACGGTTTATCAGAAGCATACAGAGAATATTTAGCAGATTGGCTGTTGGAACTGCAAAGTGTCTGGTATAAAGTATGGAAAAATGAGCCGGATGATGAAAAAAAGGCGAACTTTGATTCTACTGTAGAATGCTATTACAAAGAATACTATAGAGAATTCATGAAAGAGAAAAGTAACAGAGTTGCAAAGCATATCAAAAAAATCTCTATTATGATCTTTCATAATAATAAAGTGTTATGGGGAAAGACATTTGGAACATTATATTTTAATGGAATTCGTAAATTTTTATATTGAGTAAAAAATATTGTACAAATAAAAGGAGACTGGAAAATGAAAAAAGTACTGTGGATTTCCGCTTCCGTTCCGTATGATTCAGTAGGACATGCAGGAGGGATTTCTTCTTTAATAACACAAGTTATGCATTATTTATGATGTTATTTGTTCTTTTCGGATATTTGGTGTTTGTAAAGCGTGATTTCACGGGAAATCTGAAAATTCGATTAGTGTTTAGCTTTTTGGGGATTTTTACACCTGTGGTTACAGCGTTTCCGCTTGCGTTAGGGTATAGTGGAATCAATGTACCGAATAGATGCGAATTTGTACTTGATATGAGTATTATTATAACAGCTTTTAATTTGGCATTTACGCTTGGTATTTTAATTGCGAAAAGAATAAAAGAGCAATTGAAAGAAATCGTAGTTCTGATAATGACAGTGGCGGCAAGTGTCTGCTTGATGCTGGATGGTTTTGGAGCACAGGACATAAAAATCACAGAAATTTCGAAAGAATTGCAGGATGGAATATATGAAGATCATTACTATTCCTGTAAGGAATTTTATAAAAGTCTGGAAACTTATGAAAAAGGAAGCGATGTTATCATTTCAAAAGAAGATTTTCCTACTGATATAGAAAACACACAAAATATTATACTGTCAAAAGATCCTACCATGTGGATCAATACTGCAGTAGCACAATATTATGGATTTCATACAATATCTGTTTTAAAATAAGCTGCAGTTATTTAGGAAGGAGCATTTTATTGAATGTTGGTAAATAAAGAAGAAGAACTTCAGCGAGTAACAACAGTTAAAACTATTATGATGTTTTGTGTCCTTTTGTATCATACGCTACTTGCTTTGCAGAAAAATGGATCAGAATTGTATCAAACCACTTTACGTCAGGGTCTTTCCTATATTGTTATGTGGCTGAATTCGTTTCATATACAGACATTTACATTTGCTTCGGGTTATTTATTTTATATGGTTCGATATGAAAAGCATGGTTATAGAAATGGAAAAAAGATATAGTAAAACGCTGGATGCGTTTACTGTTTCCGTTTTATATAGTATCGATTTTATGGGCAATACCGGCGGAAATTTTTATTCAAGGGGGTTCATGGACTGTTATTGTTAAAAATTTTATTCTTGCAATTTCGCCGGCACAGCTATGGTTTTTACCCATGCTTTTCTGGATCTATTTGGTATTTTATTTTTTCAGTGATTTTATTGAGAGGGTGCCAATTCATACCATTTTGGCATTATATGTTATTTTATATATTGGGAAGCTGTTTTTGAACAGATACGTTCCCTTGAATATTTTTCAAATATCTGTATCGATAGAATATTTGCTGTACTATTATATGGGATTCCTTTTTCGAAGAGCAAACGTAGCTAAAAATAGCAGAATGAAAGATTGTGCTGTTTTGATAAGTGCATTTATTTTAGAAGTAATTTTTTTATTGCTTTGGATTCAAGTGAAAAATAGATTTTTGATTGATTTGATACAGCCTCTGGTATGTGGTTTTCAAGTGGCAGCTGTACTAACGATTAGCAGAATTTTCAGAGCTGAAAAATTAAGTGTTTTTCATACTTTTCAAAAAATATCAAAAAATAGTATGGGAATTTATTTGTTCCATCAACAAATATTATATGCATCCATGAAAATATTTACAAATTTTTCACCTCTATTATTTGTGGCTGTGAATTTTACAATAGCGTTTGGCGTATCGTACGGAATTACGGTCATCTTGAGAAAAGGCAAGGTGGGAAAATTGATGATCGGAGAGAGCAATGATTTGAAATTTGCTTGATACATTTTTATAAGACGTAAAAAATGATAATTTGCAATAAGTGGAAAGTGATCAAAATGTTATGGAGAAAAAGGAACATATTTATGTTGCCATGATCATAAGTTTCTTGGCAGTTTTATTATACAGCTTTATCAATCTGTATTTGGCACCGTTAATTACCAATACAGTTGGCATAGAGGCTTACGGATTTGTATCTCTAGCGAAAAGTTTTGTATATTATGCCGATATTGCTATGGCAGCATTGAATTCATATGCTGCTAGATATATGTCAATCGCTTATTTACAAGGTAAGAAAGAAAAATATTTAAAATATTTTAATACAGTATTATTTGGAAATGTGTTTATTGCAGGGATTATTCTTTTTTTAGGATTAGTGTGTATATATAAACTGGAAATCCTTTTAAACATTCCTACAGATAGTGTTGGACAGATCAAGGTATTGTTTTTGCTAATGTTCGCAGCATTTTATATTAGTGCAGTTACGACAGCATATGCGGGGACGGCTTATGTAAAAGATTGTTTAGTCATTTATAATGCCATAACATTTTTTTCCTATTTTATCGAGATTTGTGTCTTGGTAATTTCCTTTATGTTTTATTCTCCTCAAATTTGGTATGTAGGTTTAGCTACGATTGTAACATCCTCTATAGTATTAGCAGGATCTGTGTGTATGACACATAGGAAAGCTCCGGAATTACAGGTTGATATAAGACAGTTTAGTAAGAGTGCAATGAAAGAACTTGTTCTGAATGGATTTTGGAATGCCGCGAACAGTATTGGAAATGTATTAAATAGTGGTTTAGATGTATTGTTTTCCAATTTGATGTTAAATGCAGTTGCAATGGGGCAGGTTTCAATTGCAAAAAATATATCCGCATTGACCTATACACTTTATGCTACAGTTTCGCAGCCGTTTCAACCTGGTTTTTTAAAAAAATATTCAGAGGGAGATGTGTTCGGACTGCTGAAAGAGCTGAAATATGCGATGAAAATATGCGGAATTATCACAAATACAGTTTTTGCAGGTTTTTGTGTATTGGGATTATATTTTTACAAATTATGGGTTCCGACACAGAATATTTCGTTATTGCATATATTGACGGTTCTGGCAATGCTCCCTTGTATTTCCGAAGGTTGTGTTTATCCATTGTATTATATTTATACGTTGAAGGTAAAAAATAAAATTCCATGTATGGTAACAATTATAGGCGGAATTTGTAATGTGGTTGCAATGTTTTTGTTGATTAAATATACAAATCTTGGAGTTTTTGCGATTGTATTGACAACAGCAGTTGTTATGAATGTAATTAATTTGGTTACCAATCCGCTTTATATGTCACATTGTTTAAAGGTGAGCAAAAAGACTTTTTATCCGAATATTGCTTTAAATATTTTATGCTGTGGAGTTGCGGTGCTGACAATGAAAGCGGTAGTTTTCATCTATCCGGTAAAAGATGGATGGATTTCCTTTCTATCTCATATCGTGGTGTGTGGGATTGCAGGTACGCTGTTACAGGTTTTAGTTGCATTTAAACCTTCAGACATAAAAAAGATTTTGCGTAATAGAAATTAAAGAATAGAGCAAAAAGCCTGGAATATTTATCACAGATTTTGTAAAAAGTGTTTTTATTGTGGAAAAGGAGGGTTCATGCTATTATATACCAGACAGAAAAATCATCATATTATCAGGAAAATAAAAAAGCCGGATGTTAGAAAAATTGGAACTGCCCTTATCATATTTGCGTTTATCCCTGATCAGGGACCTTTGATGCATATGGAAGTGATGGAAGATCCGGAGAAATGGACAAATACAGTTGCAAAACAATTTTTTGGAAAAGAAAGTGTTATCCAAGTTCCCAGAAGTGAAGGGTAAAAATAATTAACTGTAAAGATATTTCAGAGAGTTTCCTGTTACATTGCAGTTGTTGCCGAATACGAAAAGATACAGTATGATAGACAGAGATAGTTGAAAGGATATAGAAGGACTATGAAACGAGCAAACACCATTTTATATCTCGTTGTTCCCTGCTACAACGAGGAAGAGGTTCTGCATAAGTCGGCAGCGGTTCTTTTGGACAAGCTGGATCGGCTGATTCAGGCGGGGACGATTTCGGATAAAAGTAAGATTTTATTTATCAACGACGGCAGTAAGGACAGCACCTGGCAGATTATTTATGAGCTTACACGTCAGAACAGCAAATATGCGGGCCTGAGCTTTTCCCGCAACTACGGTCATCAGAGTGCGATTCTGGCAGGGATGATGGCTGCTAGAAGCAAGGCAGATGCGGTTGTGACAATTGATGCAGATTTACAGCAGGATATTGAAGCACTGGATCAGTTCCTGGAATGTTATCAGAATGGCTGTGAGATTGTCTATGGCGTGCGCAATGACCGTGATACCGACGGATTTTTCAAAAAGACGACAGCAGGACTGTTTTACAAGCTGATGCATGTGCTTGGCTGCCAGACGATTACGAACCATGCGGATTATCGCCTGATGTCAAAGAAGGCATTGGATGCGCTGTCAGAGTTTCATGAAACGAACCTGTTTCTGCGGGGATTGATTCCGACGATGGGTTTCCAGTCGGATATTGTTTATTTCGATGTAAAGGAAAGAGAAGCCGGACAGTCGAAATATACATTGAAAAAGATGATGACGCTGGCAGTAGATGGAATCACTTCCATGAGCACCAGACCGCTGCAGATGATCGTAATCCTTGGATTTCTGACCTTTTTGTTCAGCATTGGACTGTTTATTTCCTGTATCGTGGACTGGGCAAATGGTGCGGTTGTTGCCGGCTGGACGACAACGGTGGCTTCGACCTGTCTGATTGGCGGTATTACACTTTTATCCCAGGGAATTATTGGGGAATATATCGGAAAAATTTATATGGAAAGCAAAGGACGTCCGCGGTATATCGTGGATTCCATGATTCTGCGGGATGCAGAGGATAGCGCAGAGGAAGAGCAGGAAAATGAGCGTAAGGATTGATATTCATGCGGATGATTTTGGGGAATCCGTTCATGCAAGCAGAGATATTCTGGAATGTTTAAAAGATGGAAAATTGAACAGTATCAGTGTGCTTGCAAATATGAGCTGTTTTGAAGAATGTGTGAGGCTGTATCGGGAGGCACAGGAAGAATTTCCATGGCAGCCGGCAATTTCTGTCCATGTAAATCTGATGGAGGGCAGCTGCCTGTCGGATCCGAAGGACTTACCGGATCTGGTGGATGAAAAAGGACATTTTCAGATTTCCTGGGAGAAGCTGTTCTTTGTTTCTTATCTTCCGTCCAGAAACAGGTTCAAAAAACAACTGAAAAAAGAAATTGAACTTCAGATTAAAGCTGTGACGGGAGTGTTTTCAGAATTGAACCTGCAGGAGCTTCGTATAGACAGTCATCAGCATACCCATATGATACCGGTTGTAGCGGAGGCACTGTTTGAGGTATTGGAAGAGCAGGGCTGGAAAGCGTCTTATATCCGGGATGCAAAGGAGCCGTTTTTTGTATTTTTGCAAAAGACTTCTTTATACAAAACCTATCGACCGGTCAATTTTGTAAAGAATATTTTATTGAACTATTGTTCTGCATTATTGCAGAAGCGGTTCCGGAATGCAGGGATGAAGCCGATGTATCTGTGGGGACTGATCATGAGCGGGCATATGGATGAAAAGCGAATCCGGCAGCTTTTAACGGATATAGAAAAAAAGGCAGAGCATAACGGCAGGATGCTTGAAATTCTGTTTCATCCAGGTCAGGTATTAAGAGAAGAAATATCCGATGAATTCAGTCAGGAAGATGCCATTGTGTTTCATGTTTCTCCGGATCGGAGCGTAGAAAAGCAGGCGGTTTATGCATTGGATCTGGCACAAAAAGCAAGAAAAGGAGAACGCTGATGGATAAAATAGCGGTACTGATTCCCTGTTATAACGAAGAAAAAACGATTGAAAAGGTTGTCCGGGATGCAAAAGCGGCGCTTCCGGAGGCTGTTATTTATGTATATAACAACAATTCTACCGACCGCACTGCAGAGCTGGCAGAAAAGGCCGGTGCAGTGGTGCGGCAGGAATATAAGCAGGGGAAAGGCAATGTAATCCGCAGGATGTTTCAGGAGGTTGATGCACTGTGCTATATCATGGTAGACGGCGATGATACCTATCCGATGGAAAATGCGCGAGAAATGGCGGACCTGGTGCTGGAACGCAACTCAGACATGGTAGTGGGTGACAGACTGTCTTCAACGTATTTTGAAGAGAATAAACGCCCTTTTCATAATATGGGAAACAGTCTGGTTCGTGCGTCGATCAATGCACTGTTCAAATCGGATATTCGGGATATTATGACGGGATATCGTGCATTTTCCTACCGTTTTGTCAAGACATTCCCGGTACTGTCCCGTGGCTTTGAAATCGAAACGGAGATGACGATTCATGCGGTTTATAACAATATGCAGGTAGATAATGTTGTGATCACATACCGTGACCGTCCGGAGGGCAGCGAATCCAAGTTAAATACGTATTCGGATGGTTTTCGCGTGCTGAAAACGATTTTCCGGATGTTCCGTCAGTATCGCCCCTTTGCATTTTTTGGGCTGTTGGCGCTGTTGCTGTTTGTGATTGCAGTTGGGTTCTTTATTCCGGTTGGAATCGAGTATGTGGAGACTGGTCTGGTGCCGAAGTTCCCGACACTGATCGCCTGCGGATTTGCAGGATTAGCTGCATTACAGTCCCTGTTTGCGGGCCTTATCCTGCATAATCTTGGCGTGAAGGACAGAAGGGATTTTGAATTCCGACTGCAGATTGTGGGGAAAGATACGAAAGAATAAGGTTAGTGGAAAGTAGAAAACGAAAAATGAATCTGGAAAAGAGAACGGTACGAAATAAAGTGTGGTGGATAGCGGGAGCAATATTGCTTCCGCTGCTCCTGTTTTTGGCATTGGGAGCACAGGATCAGGTTGTTTCTTATTCTGTATTTAAAGTGCCGGCTGTATCTGCCTATTATTTTATCTATTATGCAGAAAAATGGTTCGGTGTATTTCATTTGTTCCTGACAGCAGCGGCAATTTTAGTTGCTATCGTGATTGCAGTCAGAATTTCAGATCGAAGTTTATATGAGGGGGCTCTGCTTCGGATATTCTTTGGAACGGCTTCCGTATGGTTTTGTTATCAGGCTGTTGTAGTCAGAATCGGAGATATGGAATCTGTTAATTCTGTCAGAGTTTTTCTTCAGATTTTGACAACCCTTTGGTGGATTGCAGTTGTGATGGATGGAACCGGCTGGATTTGTGGGCATGTGTTGAAAAAGGAAACAGTGGAAAAGAAAGATGACTGGAAATGGCTGTTTTCAGTTTTACTCGTAGTGCTCTTTATAACCTGGCTTATGCTTGCATGGTCAGGAAAGTATGTTTATCCACAGGGAGATGATTTTGAATATGGTGCAAACAGTCATCTGGCATGGGTGCATGGAAAAGGCGTTTTAGGTGCGTTTGGCGGTGCATGTAAAACAGTGGCAGATGCCTTTGGAAGCTGGCAGGGAACATTTTCTTCTATTTTTCTCATGGCACTTCAGCCAGGAATTTGGGGAGAACAGTATTATCATCTGACTCCTGCAGTATTGTCCGGGTTATTGAGCGCAGCTGTACTAAGTTTTTCTTATCAATTCTTTCATACATTGTTTGGAGCCGGAAAAAGGGAGGCAGGGATTCTGGGCTGTCTGCTGGCAATTTTGGCGTTGCAGCTTGCACCGGCCAAAGTATCTGCTTTTTACTGGTGGAACGGAGGAATTCATTATACCGGTGCATTCAGCTTTTTGCTTTTATTCACGGCATTTCTGATACATGCGATTGCCCGAAAAGAAAAAAGAGTGCTGTATAGTGTGTTGGCAGCATGGATGGCAGTCATGGTTGGCGGCGGAAATCTTGTGACGGCGTTGATCGGAAATGTGGTTACAGGATATGTGATCTTGATTTTGTTGTGGAGAAAACGAAAGGATCTGTTAAAGTATCTGGCGGTTCCCGGAGGAGCGATGCTGATTGCGTTTTGTGTCAATATAGCAGCGCCGGGAAACTGGATCAGGCAGGGAAAATCCGGTGAGATTGCATCCTATGGTGTAATTGGTTCTATTTTAAAATCCTTTGTATTGTGTATGCAGGATATTGCGGGAGACTGGACCGGGATTTTCTGGGTATTTTTGATTTTAATGGTACTTCCTGTTTTATGGACAATAGCATCTAAAACAGAGTTTGAATTTCCGCTTCCGGGAGTCATTACTTTGGCAGGATACTGTTTCCTTTCTGCAATGTATGCACCGCAGCTGTTTGCACTCGGACAGTGGGGAACGGGAAGAATTGAAAACATTATGTATGATATGTTTTTGATTTTGACCGTTGTTCTTGAATTTTACTGGATCGGATGGATTCAGAAAAAACAAAAGCTGTACTGGAACGCCGATTCTCTAAAATGGTATGGTTTTTGTACAGGAATGACAGTGATATGCTTTTTACTGGTATCCCTGGCATCGCCGAAAGAAATAACCTCTGCAGCAATTGTAAATGCAGTCAGGAGCGGCGAAGCACAGGCATACGCAGATGCAATAGAACAGAATATTGTGACCATTAAAAATTCGGACGAAGCTCTGATTTTAATTCAGGAGCCGCCGAAAACTCCGGAGCTGTTTACGACAGATGAAATCGAAACCTGGAGATTTGGAACGGCGGAGTATTACGGAAAAAATAAAATTCGTTATTATGAAGAGTTGGATAAGTGATCGGAGATGGGGAATAAAAACACAGATAAAACTGAAAAGACAGAAAAGACGGAGGCTTTTACGGTGAAGAAACTGGCAGAATGGATTAGTATAAAGAAAATAGCAGCAGCTGTGGGAATCGCGTTTTTAGCGTCGATGGTACCCAACTGGTTATTAGCGTTTATCGCCAGACCTTCGGGGGACGACTACGGATATTCTGCAGCAAGCCATCAGACGTGGCTTCATACGCATTCTGTGATCGAAGTGTTTCGGACAGGTCTGGAAACGACAAAGCAGATGTGCCAGGTCTGGAATGGAGACTGGTTCAGTGTTTTTATATTTACGCTGATGCCGGAGGCCTTTGTATACAGAAGTTTTTGGATCGTACCTGTGTTCTGGACACTGGCAATGATTGCAGCCACTTATTATATGGTACATGAGTTTTTTACAAACTATTTTGGCTTAAAATGGTATGAAGGCGGAGTAGTCACATTATTGATTCTGCTGATGTTTTATCAATGGATTCCAAGCTCCGGAATCGGTATGTACTGGTATGTTGGAGTAATCCACTATATGATGCCCCATGTTTTGGCAATGCTTTTGATTGGATTTTTACTGAAATATTTAAGAACGGACAAATTCAGATATATTATCTTTTCTGTTTTGGGAATGATCGCAATCGGAGGGAGCAGCTATTATTCGGCATTTCTGGTTTTATTCAGTTATGTATTGATGTTTGTGATCGTGAAAAATAAAAAGCGTGCAGGGGTGTTTGCATTCCCGACATTTGCCGGAATGATCGCTTTGTACTTTCAGGTTACAGCACCCGGAAATGCAGCCAGAGTAGGCGGAGAGCAGATGGGCTTCAGCGTAGGAAAAGCAGCTTTCACGATTGTAGAAGCGTTGTGGCAGGGGGCTGTAAATGTAGTAAATTATTGGAGGGAGACTCCACTTTTATTTGTGCTGTTATTCTTTGTGACAGTCGTAGCATGGGAATGTCTTTCAGAAGCAAAATTGAAATTCGAGTTTAAATATCCGGTATTATGGGTTGCTATATGTTTGGCGTGTATGCGGCAATGTATGCACCGGAGCTCTATGCAGCAACGGAGGTGTCCGGAGGACCTGGAACGATGGAATATCTGACGTTTATTTTAACGTCAGTTTCCTCCGTTATCTATGTAGAGGGCTGGATCTTGCGGAAACTGGAACTACGTCATACTCTGAAAAGAAGAGAAATTTATCATAAATGTATCACAGTTCCGGCGGTATTTGTTTGCCTGGTTCTGTGCCTGGTATTTAGGGGAAATCTGAAGGATTCGTTATTTTACAGCTCCTGCAGTTATATTGCAAGCGGTCAGGCAGCAGATTTTAAGGAACAAATGGAATCCCAGGAAAGAATATTGCGGGATGATTCCATTAAAGAAGCATATCTGTGTCCGACAAATCCGGAGCAGGGGCCATTGATGCATATGCCGGTCATCAAAAATCCGGAAGCATTTACCAATAGAGTTGTCGGAAACTTTTATGGAAAAGACATGGTTACGACAACGGAATGAATATCAGATAACAATTACAGATAGGATGAATCCAGCATAAAAATAAAGGAGAACAGTGTGAATAAAAAATTTGCAGAATTAATGTTCCATTGTTTATGATGATCACAGGCGCATTGCTGATTCCAAAAGCCGAGAGCTGGAGTGTGATCTTTAAAAAGAGAATTTCCAGAATGCTTGTAGTATTAGTTGCTTTTTCTGCGCTGATGTATGGCCTGCTGTGCTTTGCATGGAATCAGGATACATTTTCAGCAATGGCATTTGTGGAGAAGCTGCTGAAAAATGAGATTCAGACTTCTTACTGGTACCTGTATGAATATATAGGAATTTTGATGATGCTTCCATTTCTTGGGGCAATTGCGAGAAATGTGGATTTGGATTGCATGAAATATTTTCTGGGATTGGGGCTGATCATTAAAGTCGGAATGTCTATCGTCGGACAGTTTACGGGATATTCTATGATCCGTATTGAATCTTATGATCCCGCTGATGGCTTGTGCAGTCTATCTTGGCGTCCGCAGATTTTTTGTAATGCATACGAATATCAGAGGAGCCGGGATCATAGCATGTCTGGGCAGCTGTGCATTTGGCGTATACTTACTGGAGCATATCGGTCAGAAGCTATTCCTGAAGCTGTATTTGCAGCTGGCAGATCGGACATTCGGAATATTTGCATGCTCTGTTTATATCTGCTGTATTTTGCTGTTTAGCTTTGTACGTACATGGCTTATTCGAAAAAGTAAAATAGTAAGAAAATTTATTTAGCAGATTGGTACAGTTCTTTTTGCGGAAACAGGGGAGGATGTAACGAAAATCCATGCAAAGGGAACAAGACTGACGCAAAGAACTTTATTACGTTCGTAGCACTGATGACTCTCAGGACTAAACCTGAAAGTCGTCGAGAGTTAATTTTTCAGGAAGTTCACAGATAATATTGGTAATTGATTTGGCGAGAAATGCATGTTAAATTCCTGAAAATTAGACGGTTACCAATCCCTGCTTGTTAAAAAGCAGGGATTTGTAGTATGATAAAGAGTATCAGAACCACAGAAAGGAACACACTTATGCTGCACGAACTGGAATATCCATTTGACAGTGAATATATTTTAAAAAAATCAAAGAGCTTGAAGCGTCGTCTGCTGGAGGAGAACACCCAGCGGATTCCGAAGAAGATCGCGGTGCTGGGAGGCTCTACGACCCATGATATTATCCGGATTCTGGAGCTGTTTTTGCTGAATCAGGGAATTGAACCGACCTTTTATGAATCGGAGTACGGAATGTACTGGGAAGATGCGATGTTCGGCAATGAAGAATTGAACGCGTTTGGACCGGATCTGGTTTATATTCATACGAGCTTTCGGAACCTGCGCAGTCTGCCGGAGGTAAAGGATTCCCGGGAACAGGTGGAAGACAAGCTCAGATCGGAATTTGAACATTTTCAGGTGATGTGGGAGAAGCTGGCGGATACCTGGCATTGTCCGATCATTCAGGACAACTTTGAACTTCCCTATTACCGTTTGATGGGAAATCAGGATGGTGCGGATTTTCATGGCAGAACCTGGTATGTGAACCGGATGAACCAGATGTTTGCAGATTATGCGGCAGAGCATCAAAATTTCCTGATCAATGATATCTGCTATCAGTCTGCGGCATATGGTCTGGATGAATGGTCTGCGCCGTTTTTCTGGCACATGTACAAGTATAGTTTGTGCCTGAAGGCGATTCCATGGATGGCACACAACGTTGCGAATATTATGAAGTCGCTTTACGGCAAAAATAAAAAATCGCTGGTGCTGGATCTGGACAATACGCTTTGGGGAGGCATTGTCGGGGATGACGGTCCGGAAAATCTGGAAATTGGACAGGAAACGAATCTGGGACAGGTTTATGCGGAATTTCAGTCCTATGTGAAGTCACTGAAAGACTATGGCGTGATGTTGAACGTCGCATCCAAGAATGAAGAGGAAAATGCACTTGCAGGCTTGAATCATCCGGCAGGGGTGCTGAAGCCGGAGGATTTCCTGATCATTGCGGCAAACTGGGAGCCGAAGAGCCGGAATATTCTGGAAATTGCACATCAGTTGAACATTTTGCCGGACAGCCTTGTGTTTGCAGATGATAATCCGGCAGAGCGGGAGATTGTGCGGCAGCAGGCACCCGGCGTGACTGCGCCCGAGATCGGCAAACCGGAGGATTATATCCGGGTGCTGGATCGCGGTGGTTATTTTGAAGTGACGTCGCTTTCGGAGGATGACCGCAAGCGAAATGAGATGTATCAGGCGAATTTGAAGCGCGAAAAGGCGCAGGCATCCTTTGCGGACTATGCAGAGTATTTGAAATCCCTGGATATGAAAGCCACGATCCGAAGCTTTGAACCGGTTTACATGGCAAGAATCGCACAGCTGACCAATAAGAGCAATCAGTTCAATTTAACAACACAGCGTATGACACAGGCACAGATTGAACAAATGGCGGCGGATGATTCTTATATTACCTTATATGGAAAACTGGAGGATAAGTTCGGGGATAACGGCGTTGTTTCTGTTGTGATCGCCCAAAAGGAAGAGAAAGTAGCGCATATCCGCCTGTGGCTGATGAGCTGCCGCGTCCTGAAACGGGACATGGAGCTTGCAATGCTGGATGAGCTTGTGGAACGGTGTCAGGAAGCAGGAATCGAAGAAATTTACGGATACTATTATCCGACGGCGAAAAACAACATGGTACGGAAATTTTACGGAGAGCTGGGCTTTGAGAAGTGTTCGGAGGATGAGGCTGGAAACAGTGTCTGGAAGCTGAACACAGCAGGCTATGAAAAGCGAAACCATGTGATCGAAGTGGAGAGCTGAGTATGTTATTTCAGTCATATATTTTTATCCTGCTGTTCTTTCCGCTGTGTCTGCTGGGCTTCTGGGGGCTAAAGCGCCAGAAGCTTTTGCAGCTCTGGCTGATTGCCTTTTCCCTGTGGTTTTACGGAGCAGCGAGTCCGTATTATCTGTTGCTGCTGCTGGGCAGTATTGCATGGAATTATGCTTTTTTTCGCGCCATAGAGCGTGGCATTGGGCGTGTTACAGAGCGTGTTTCCGGGAGTGCTATGGAGCGCGCAGAGTATGGGATGGAATGTGACAGCTCCCGGAAAAGACTCTTGTTAGGAATTGGAATTGCAGGAAATCTTGCATTACTTTGCTTTTTTAAATATTTTAATGCAATATCGGCTGGCTGGAGTCAGATGAAAGGGCTGGAGGATCCGATTCTGCAGCTTGCATTACCCCTTGGCATCAGCTTTTTTACCTTTCAGCAGATTGGATTTCTGGCAGATGCTTATAAAGGAGAGGTTGGGGCGTGCAGCCTGAGGGAATATGTCCTGTTCGTTTCCTTTTTCCCATATGTGTCGTCCGGACCGATTGTCAATGCGCAGGAAATGCTGCCGCAGTATCGGCAAATCGGTCGGCAGCGCCCGGATTGGGAAAAGTTTGCAGGCGGACTGTATCTGTTTGCGCTGGGGCTGTCAAAAAAGGTGCTGCTTGCGGATACCTTCGGCAAGGCGGTGGATGCAGGCTATGGAAATGTGGCAGGGCTGTCCGGCACGGATGCCTGGCTGGTAATGCTGTTTTATACGCTGCAGCTGTACTTTGATTTCAGCGGCTATTGCGATATGGGGCGGGGCATTGCTCATATGCTTGGCATGGAGCTGCCGGTGAACTTTGATTCTCCCTACAAGGCGTCCAACATCATTGAATTTTGGAAACGCTGGCATATTACGTTGAACCGTTTCCTGAGAAAATATGTATACATTCCGCTGGGCGGCAACCGGAAAGGTACAGCGCGGATGTATTTGAACTTATTTATTGTATTTCTGGTCAGTGGAATCTGGCACGGCGCAGGCTGGAACTTTGTCCTGTGGGGAGCGCTGCATGGTGCGCTGTATCTGATTACCCGGTCATGGCAGCTAAAGCAGTCACGGCAGCAGTGTGCGGCGGATGTGCATGTTCAAAATGGAACGAAAAAATCCGGTGTATTTTCTGCAGTCCAACATGTGCTTTGCGTCGCTCTGACCTTCCTGTTTTTGAACTTTACATGGATGCTGTTCCGTTCTGCAAATCTGTCACAGGCAGGTGAGTTTGTCGGACGGTTAATCGGCGGTGGCTTTGCAGCTCCGGCGGTTCAGATCACAGAGGCGTTCAATTTGGAAGAGTTTTGGTATGTGATCAAGATTTTACATCTGGATCGTCTGCCGGGAAACGAGCTGTACTTATGCTTTGGTTTTTTGGCAGTGGCGCTTTGGCTCGTCTTTTTTGCACGCAACGCAGGTGAGCGGGAAAAGAGCTTTGAACCGAACGGGAAAAATATGTTTGTGACAGCATTTCTGATGATCTGGTGTGTGGTGTCATTAAGCGGTGTAAGCAGCTTTTTGTATTATCGGTTTTAGAGGATGTTTGGCTTAAATTGAGGAGTAGTGTGAAAAAATAAGCGTGATCGCTTATTTTTCGCACTGCTATTTGTGCCGCAGGCGTCACAAAGTAGCTATGATCGCAGAGCAGAACTGGAAGTTCTGCTCGCGATTCCTTCGGCGCAAGACGCCTGCGGAATGGAGATTAGAATGGAAGAAAACGAAGGAAAAGAAAAAAAGCAGAAAAAAATGCAGCCGAAGCGCTGGCTTGCCGGTTTTCTGGGCATTTTTCTGGCGGGACTTGCAGGATGTATGGCGCTGGTGGTCTGGGTGGATCCTTTTTTTCTGTATCATAAGCCCCTTTCCGGGTTTCCGTATCTGGTAGATAATCAGGTAAATCAGAATCCGGGACTTGCAAAGCATATGGATTATGATGGGATTTTAATCGGGTCCTCCATGACTGCGAGCTTTAACACGGACTGGTTTGAGGAGCTGCTTGGGATAAAGACGCAGAAACTTTCTTATAACGGTTCTTATCCGAAAGATTTATCCAATATCATGCAGCTGGTATTTGATGCAAAGGGCGATCAGGTAAAAGCTGTATATATGGCGGTGGATCAGGCCACGTTCTCGGCGGATCCGGAGGAAACGAAGTTTCCGCTTACCGATTATCTTTATGATGACAATGTGTTCAATGACATTCCGTATCTGCTGAACAAGGATGTTTTGCTGGACTATATTCTGCGACCGCTGGCAGACAGAAAAGATGCTTCGGACTGGTCGGAGCTGTATAAGCCCTGGTGGACGGATGAATATTATAATAAGGCAAACGTGTTGATGTATTATGAGCCGGCAGAGGAACGGCCGGAAGAGGAAGCGCTTGCGGCGGATTATTTCAACGATGCGGTAGAAACGAATCTGCAGCAGAATATTCTGCCTTATATTGAAGCTCATCCGAAAACGGAGTTTTATATTTTCTATCCGCCTTACAGCATTTTATTCTGGAATGATGTGACGCGGGAAAAGGAAACGGATGCGGTCATCGGCAGACTGGAATATATGACGGAACGATTGTTGAACTATGAAAATGTTCATGTGTTCAATTTTCTGGGAAAAGAAGATATTATCTGTAATCTGAACAATTATGCGGACTATATGCATTATCATAAAAATGTCTGCCGGTATATCACGGAGTGCTTTGCAACCGGTGAAAATGAACTGCATCCGGAAAATTATGGGCAGGCGTTTGATGAGATCAGGACACTGGCGATGAGTTATAATTACCCTGCGATCTGGGACGACTGGTACGATAGGACGCCGCGGTATGGGGAGGAATAAAGATTGAAAAATAAAATTTTTCAATCGCGAGATTTGTGTCTGCGCGCTTGACACAAACTCGGCATGCGCAAAAAAACGTGCGCAGAAATGAGAGGAAAATATGCTGCAGAAAGCATTGGGATGTCTGTTTGTGTTTGGAATTGCCCCGGTCGGGATCGGCGGACTTTGGACAAAAGGAATTGGGCAGAAAAGAGAAAAGATTTTGAACCTGTATCTGGCAGGTTTTTTGAGTGAGCTGGCGGTGTTTCAGCTGATCGCTGTGCCGGTGATGGTAAAAGAAGTTTATGGGATGAACCTGCTGGTATATCTGACAACTGCGGTTTTTGCAGTGTTGGCTGCGACGGGATTTATCTGGACGCTTCTGCGGGAACGCGGTTTGTGGAAGCAGGACAGGCAAAAGCAGCACGTTGCAGTTCAAAATCCGGAGCGTCTGCTTTTCTGGCTGCTGTTTTTGGCGTCGGTGGGCTATCAGATGTATATGGCCTTTGCCTATGCTTCCTTTGACGGGGATGATGCGTATTATGTAGTGCAATCTGTATTGGCGGATCAGACAGGCGTATTGAACCGGATTCGTCCCTACACCGGACTTTCCACGGACTTAGATATTCGTCATGCCCTGGCGACGCTGCCGCTGTGGATTGCCTATGTGGCGCGGATGACGGGCATTCATGCGACCATTGTGGCCCATACGCTGCTGCCGCTGATTTTTATTCCGCTGACCTATTATGTGTTTGTTCAGATCGGCAGAAAGCTGTTTTCCGATGGCTCTGTCAAGCTTCCGATTTTTCTGACGCTGGTTTCTATTATGCAGATCTGGGGGAATATTTCGATCTATACGAATGAAACCTTTTTCCTGACGCGGACCTGGCAGGGAAAATCGGTGCTGGCGAATCTGATCTTACTGGTGGAGCTGTGGCTGATGCTGGAACTTTGTGCCCGGGAAAAAAATAAGGAGAGGCAGGAAGAAACGGGATCGCAGCTGACCTACTGGCTGCTTCTTACAGTCAATCATATCGCGGCGGCGATGATGACGAGTATGGGTGCGTTTCTGACAGCGATGCTGTTGGGCATTACGGCTCTTGTGGCGGCAATTCGGTATCGCTGCTGGTCGATTTTGTGGAAAACGGCGTTATGCTGCATCCCGAATGTGATCTATCTGGCGTTGCTGCTGGTTTTGTAAGGGAAAGACGGCAGTTTGCAAAACACCTGCAAACTGCATCGATAGGAGAGATTGCGTTGAAAGAGATTGTGACAATTTTTCAGAATTACTGCGGCAGTGGCTGGTATCCGGTACTTTTTCTGGCTGCGCTTTTGTATTTGCTGGTTACAGAACAAAAAAAGCGGATTCGCGTCGTGCTGGTAGAAGGCTCTCTGGTGATCACGGTTTTGTTTTTTCTGCCGTTTACAAAGACGGTAATGAATCTGTTGGGGGAGGGAGAAACCTATTACCGGATTTTGTGGCTGCTTCCCATGGCGGTGGTGATCGCTTATGGGGGGATCCGGTTGTTTGGAAAGCATTACCGGATCGGCTTTGTCCTTCTGACGCTGGTTCTGGTACTGACCGGAAAATCGGTGTACGATAGCCCGTATTTGTCCAAGGCGCAGAACCGGTATCATATTCCAAATTCCGTGATTGCGATCTGCAACGAAATCATGCCGGCGGAGGAGGAAGAGCGGGTCTGGGCGGTATTTCCGCAGGAGCTGATCTATTATGTACGACAGTATACATCGGAGGTGCAGATGCCCTACGGGCGGGAAATGCTGGAGGCGTCCTGGGAGTGGAACTGGGACACACATCCGATTTATGAGATCATGCGGGAGGATACGATTGATCTGGATGCGCTTTCGCCGCTTTTGACGGAGTACAATTGCCAGTATCTGATTTTGAACAAGAGTGTTCCGTATACCGGCGATCCGCAAAAAAACGGACTGACGAAAATCGCGGATATTGAAGCATATGAGCTGTATCGGAATGAAGCGGTGGAGATTGTGAAGAAGAAAGAGCAGGAGGAAAATAAAAAATGAAATCGACGGACGGCAGGTGCAAACGAAAAATCTGTCGTTTTAGCAAAGAATGGCTATTTCTGCAGGCATTTTTGACAGCGCTTGCGTTAAATACAGAACTTGGAGTAGCAGATGATGAAATCGATGGAATCAACAATGTTCTTTTGGCAAAGTTTTATGCACTGTTTGCTCAGATTGAATCTGGAATTAGTACAAAGGGATTTTTCCTGACAGTATTAACAGCAGCATTGTTTGTCGGATATATATGGATTTCACGGAAAGAACAAACGCTTCCGCCGAAAAAACATATTGGTTTGGCAGCTTTTCTGGCAATGATGTATACAGGAGGTATGGCATACTGGTACGGTGGAAATCTTTCGCTTTTGTATTCATTTCAGATCAACAGGCTGCGCAGTGTTGTATTACTTCTGGGGATGTATTTCTTTTATCTGTATGCGATCGAAGGGGTGCATTACATATTGCGGCAAAAAAATGAGAATGTAGGAACCGCTACAGAGAAAACTGGAAAATGGGGAACAGCGTATCAGAAATATTCGTTTTGGATGACCTGGGGCATCCTGGTGTTTGTGTGGTTTATTCATCTGATTTTAAGATATCCTGGTGCTATGAGCTATGATAACTGGGCACAGCTGCGATATTATTATGGATTTGAAACATATACGACAGCTCAGCCGATTTTCCATACCTGGCTATTTGGTAGTTTTATTCGACTTGCCGTAAAACTCGGAAGTCCGAATGTCGGTTTGTTTTTGTTTGTACTGATGCAGTCCCTGATTATGTCTGCTGTTCTTGCATGGACACTGGAACTGATGAAGCGCTGGAATACAGCTGTCTGGCTTAGAACGCTGACTTTTGCGGTTTATTGTATTGCACCGTATTTTACAGGATATGCTGCATTTCCGATCAAAGATTATCTCTATACTGCTTTTTTAGTGTTGCTGGCTTGTCTGATGGCAGAATGGATGCTGGAGGAAGAGCAATTTTGGAATCAGGCTGTCCAAAATGTACTTTGGATTGTGGCAGCAGCGCTGATGATTTTATGTCGGAAAAACGGAATTTATCTGTATCTGGTTGTGACAGTTGTCATCTGTGTACAAATGTTTTGGAAGAAAAAGCGGACACGGAGAGTTATAGGGAGAAAAGTGGCTATTGTCATCCTGCCGTTTCTTCTGGTATTTGCAGTGGAAGGAATTATTACACAGGTTTATCATGTGGAAAAGGATTCTCCGAAGGAAATGTTTTCGCTGCCGTTTCAGCAGACAGCGCGCTATGTAAAAGAATACGGGGATGAGATACCGGGTGAAGAGCGCGAGGTTATTGCAAAGGTTTTGGATTATGATTCTCTGGCGGAAATCTATGAGCCGATGACCGCTGATCCGGTAAAAACAACCTATCGTTCCGGTTCGACGGGGGATCTTGTGGCATATTTCAATGTGTGGATGAAAGAGTTTTTTAGGCATCCGCTATGCTATGTGGAAGCAACGTGGAATCAGAATTATTATGTATTTGCGCCTTATGCGGATAACGTGGTTTACAATAAGAATTGCCTGGTTGGTTCTGACTTGGAATATGATAAAGAGTATTACAGCTGGCTGAATTTCCAAATCCCTGAAAAAATGGAAGGCGTGTCGAATATTGCAGTGAAACTATACAGCCTGCTGACGACAGCGCCGGTGATCGGAATGTTCAGCAATGTGGCTTTTTATGTAATTTTGATGTTTGTATTATTGCATTTTGTCAGGCTGGAGAAAAATAAAAAAGCATTCGTTGTGATGCTTCCTGCGCTGATTTCTTTCCTGTTTGTATTACTGGCACCTCAGATTCAGGGGCAGCCAAGATACGCGTTCCCGATCATTTATACGATGCCGCTGATGATCGCGTTTTATCAGAAGACAGAGCGTGGATGAACACAGCGCCGGACGGCATATCGGACAACGGCATGATCAGATGCCGGACAAGTTAAAAGTATAAAACCATAAAACAACCAACCCGGGAAGCTACGCATCTCAAGTGCACAGCCTCCCGGGTTTTATTTTAATGCAATCTTCAATTCAAAATTATTTTACTGTTTAAATACTTTTCCAAACCGCTCTGCGATTTTTTCACGACCCTTTTGGTTCAGATGATATCCGTCCGTCAGGCAGTCGGTATCCTCCATTGTGATCGCACCGTAGTAGTTGTCAATAAAGGATACGCCGTTTTTGCGGCAGGCTTCGACTTCCCAGTTGAGGTAATCGACCATCGTGCCGTTGCCGAGATCATCGCGGTCGATATCGATGGTTTTGCCGTTTGCATCCGTGAAGGTGCCGTAGGGCTGGGAGAGCAGATAAATGCGGATATGCGGGCATTGCTCCTGAAAAAGCTTGATTGTCGCGGTTAAAGCGCCGTAAACAGTCGTCAGGTTTTTATCGTTTGCCTCGTCGTAAACCGTGCGGTCGTCCCTGTAGTCCTGCAGGTCATAGAGGATCACGAGGTCGTCCACCTTGGAAAGGTCAACGCTCTTTAAAGTTTCGAGCGCCTGCGCGGCAGCTTCGGAATTCATCTGCGGGACGATGACGTCCATTAGGTCGAAATTCTGGTTGAGCAGAGCAGCCGCAACCCAGTAAAGGCTGACGCCATCCAGCGGATAGCTGTTGTCAAATTCCTGATGCTTCATGGAAATGGAGCTTCCGGGGAACGCGGCGTTTAAAATGGTGGCATTTGCGGATTTTTCCATCAGGGCAGCCAGACCGGTGTCGGAGCGATCATCGGACAGAAGGTCGTTTCCGAGGGCAAGAACGGTGGTTACCCCATCATCCTCATGTCCTTCGAGCATTTCCGGATCGAGAGGCTGGAGATAATCCATAACCTCAACATCGAACTCTGTAGTCGTTTCGTTTGGGTTATAATCGGACTGACGGCCGCGGTTCCAGAGAAAAAGTCGGACAATCGTTACAACGAGGATGATGGAAAAGACGATGACGAAAATCACATGTCCGGACGGACGCCCGGAGCTGGAAGAACGACGCCTCCTTTTACGGCTTTTTGTATGGGAATGGGTATGCCTTGAATGCTGATTTGGTCTGCTGTTTTCTGCGGTAGAATTATTTTCTTTCATAAAAAATCTGAACTCCTTATGGTTTACTGTCAATTTTGACCGGTAAAAAGTCGTTTTGATACATTCATCTTAGCATTCAGCCCCACAACTGTCCAGACAGGGGTCAAAAGATTCAAAATAATTTAAGAATCTTAACAATATTCATATAAAGCATCTCATGTTATACTAAGGCATACATGAAATATCGAAAGAACGAAAAGGGAGAAACGGTAGGATGGTTTTTTCATCATTATTATTTTTATGGCTCTTTTTGCCGGTGGTTGTTGCTGGATATTATATTGTTCCGTCAAAATGTAAAAATATCCTGCTGCTGATATCAAGTTTGCTTTTTTATGCCTGGGGGGAACCGGTCTATATTTTGCTGATGCTGTTTTCCATTTTTTTAACTGGGGAACAGGGCTCTTGATCGACCGGTTTCGGAAAATTGACGGGATTTTGCTGGCAGTAAATGTTGTCGGAAATCTTGCGTTGCTCGGATTTTTCAAATACTATGATTTTTTTATTGGGTTGGTCAACAGCTGTTTCAAAACGACGTTTCCGGAAAAGAATATTCCGCTTCCGATTGGAATTTCTTTTTTTATGTTTCAGATTCTGTCATATGTAATTGATCTGTACCGGGAAAGATATCCTGTCCAGAAAAATATCCTAAATCTGGCGCTTTATATTTCCTTTTTCCCGCAGTTGATTGCAGGACCGATTGTGCGGTATGTGGATATTGACCGACAGCTGGAAAGCAGGACGCACAGCACCCAAAAGGCGATGGAGGGAATTCGGCGTTTTCTGTATGGTCTGGGGAAAAAGGTGCTGATTGCAAACGTTCTCGGACAGTGCGTGGACAGCATTTATGCGATGGAGCTGTCAGAGGTAACCGGGGCTTTTGCATGGCTGGCAGCAGGAATGTATATGCTTCAGATTTATTATGATTTTTCGGGGTATTCGGATATGGCGATCGGACTCGGAAAGCTGTTTGGCTTTGATTTCCCGGAAAACTTTAATTACCCGTATCTGTCGAAATCTGTGCAGGAATTCTGGCGGCGCTGGCACATTTCCTTAGGAACATGGTTTCGGGAATATTTGTATTTTCCGCTTGGAGGGAGCAGAAAAGGTGCGGTGCGGACATACGTGAATCTGATGATCGTTTTTTTAGTGACGGGGCTGTGGCACGGCGCGGGAATGACGTTTGCGCTCTGGGGCGTTTATTACGGAGTGCTTCAGGTGATTGAACGATTGGGATTTAAGAAAATTCTGGGAAAATACCCGGTGATTGGATGGAGCTATACGTTTCTGGCAGCACTGTTTGGATGGGTTTTATTCCGGGCGGACACGTTTGCCCAGGCAGGAGGAATGATGGTTCGCATGATCTGTCCGTGGAAGTATTTGCAGACAGATGTACTTTTACAAAATATTGTAGACCACAGAGCGTTTGTGATGTTGATTGTCGGGCTTTTGGGATGCGGTTTTATTCAGAAAATATGGCAGCGGATACCGGGAACGAAACGCTGGAAGTATTCCATTGGAGAAGCGGTATGGTGTGCAATCCTTGGCGTGTTGAGTCTGGCGGCGCTGGCTGGAAATACCTATAATCCGTTTATTTATTTCAGGTTTTAAACAGGAAAGGAACACGGATGAAAAAGAAAGAGATTTTGTGGATTCTTATTTTTGCATTATTATTTGGAAGCCCGTTTGTCAGCTGGTTTTTTCTGAAAAATTCTGTAGATACGCAAAATTATGAAAACCGGGAAGTGACAGAAATGCCGAAAATTTCCCTGGAAGAATATGCGCAATTTCCGCAGCAGTATGAGACGTATTTTAACGATAATATTCCGTGGAGGAATCAGTTGATTTCGTTAAACAGCGGACTGGATTTGTTTGCATTTCGGGACTCCTCCAATGAAAACGTCCTGATTGGAAAAGATGGATGGCTGTTTTTTACGGGAGGGACAAATCCGGTGGAACAGTCGACCGGGCAGCGACTTTTATCGGAAGCCGATCTTGAAAAAATTGCAGGACAGCTGACGCTTGTACAGCGCTGGGTACAGAGCAGGGGAGAAAAATTTATTTTCTTTCTTGCACCGAACAAAGAGACAATTTACCGGGAAAAGCTGCCGGAATCAGAAACAGTTGTTACCGACGAAACAGAGGCGTTTCAGCTGATAAATTATTTGAAAGAGCATACGGATATTTCGGTTGTCTGGCCGTATGAGGAGCTGATGGAAGCCAAAGCAGATAGTGGTATGTGGATTTACAGCAAACTGGATACGCACTGGGGAAATCCCGGAGCTTATATCGGTGCAAAAGCGCTGGCAGAGGAGTTGGAAGTGGAAATGCCGGAGCTTTCGGAAGTGTCTGCAGAGCTATCGGAGATTTCCCGTGGCGATCTTGCAAATATGTTAAATGTCAGCATTCCGAATGGGGATAGGGAATATCAGTTGAGCGGCTATGAAGTTGAGGATGGAAATCAGGGCGAATCGTATATGGAGTTTCATCAGAACAGCGGAAGCAGTCTGAAGCTTGCGATTCGGAGAGATTCTTTCGGGGCGAGACTGTCGAAGGTGTTACAGCATGCGTTTCAGGATGTTTATGTCGCACAGGGAGAAACGGATCTGATTGATGTGGATGCAGATGTCTTTGTTTATGAACTGGTCGAGCGAAGTCTGGAAAATCCGGATCTGGGGCTGCCTTATTTGTCTGTATTGTCAAACACGGATGAAAACGGCAAAGCAGTTACCCTGAAAGCGGAGTGCGATCTAAATGGCTTTTATATATCGGCGTTCCGGCAGCCGGATGGAACGGATGACTGGCAGGGGGTTTTGATCGGCGAGACGATTTCGCAGGAAGGGACAACATTTGCGGTGCCAGACGGAGAAAACGGAAGACTGCAGATTTATATGTTCCTGGACGCAAACGGGGAAAAACCGGTTCATGAAATGACACTGGAATATTAGGAAATGCTTCCTAATCCGTGAGAAAGATGATATACTGGAGCAACAGCGAGTCAACATGCTTGCATGATTGACGAGCGGCGACAGTAGCCCATGAACGAAGTTTATGGGCGGATGGGCGAAAGCCGGTAACGAACGAACAGCCTGAGTAAGCAGGCAAAAAAGCACGTTAGCGCGGGTTCGTGAGTGCACTTTCGGCGACCAAAAAGGAATTTTTATATGAAAAAGAAACTGAATTTACGGGATTTTGCCATCCTGCAGCTTGTCGTGCTGATCTACACCAGCTCCACGGTCATCAGCAAAATCGCGGCGCAGTCCGCGGAGAGCGGAAAAGGATGGACATTTTTGCTGCTCTACGGAGCAGAAATCGGAGTGCTGGGCATCTACGCGCTTTGCTGGCAGCAGGTCATCAAACGGGTGGAACTGTCTGTGGCGTATGCGAATCGGGCGATGGCGCTTTTGTGGTCACTTTTGTGGGCGGTATTACTGTTCGGGGAGCAGATTACGGTGAAAAAACTCATCGGCGTCGGACTGGTGCTTGCCGGGACGCTGATTATCAACGGAGGAAAGGAGCAGGAAAATCATGATTGATTATCATTACTTCTTTCTGATTGGATCCGTGCTTGTGGCGGCGGTTTCCCAGGTTTTATTAAAAAAAGGCGCCCTGCATCATTATGACAGCTGGATTCGGGAATATTTGAATCCGTGGGTGATCACGGGTTATATTTTGATGTTCGGCTCCGTGTTTTTAAGTATTATGGGACTTCGGGGCGTGGATTTTTTCAACGCCCCTGTCATTGATTCGCTGGGCTATGTATTGGTTCCGGTCTGCGGTGCGGTGTTTTTTCATGAAAAACTGACTGCTCGCAAATTAGTGGGAATATGCTGCATAGTTCTGGGAATGGCTGTGTTCTACCTTTGAGGTCAGCTGCAGCCATTTTGCATAATCGTAGGAGCGGCGCACATCTGCAGTGCAGGCGGCAAGCTCCGCCGGATCACCCAGACGGTCGCGGAAGGCACGTCGGTCTGTCGGGGCGAGATTGACATATTTCAGATAGGAAATCTTGAGTTCATTTAAATGGCCGCGACAGGCGGGACAGTATTTTTTGTGCCCGTTCAGCATGTGGATTCGTTTACAGTGACGGCAATAATGGATGTACATCATAAGCGTAACTCCTTTCTTTTGGGTGACAAAAGTCTTTGTCCGGATAAACATATTGTGCCATTTAGACAAAAAATACACAACGAAAAAACGTTTACAATTTTCGACAGGAAAGCTGGCAGGAGGGAATCAGTGGAGGAACAGCATAAGAAGAAAAAAACGGGAAGTGCCAAAAAAGCGGCTCCCCATGGGATAAAAGACAGAAAGAGCGTATCAGAACAGAAAAAAAAGGCGCAGCGCGCAGAACGTATTCCCGAGCGGAAAAAGTCGAACTGGGACGATGGAGAATTTCTCGATGACTGGGACGAGGTATCCGGCAAAACAGCAGCGCACAGCAATAAGCGCCGCGTGAAAAAGCCTGCCGGAAAAAGCAGTCAGACCTTTCATGAAAAAAGCAGTCAGAACCGCACTGTAAAGCGCTCTGGGTCCGCATCGACCGCAGCATCCGGCAGAAACCGAAAACACCGGTCTGCCAGAAAAGAGCCAATGGCGGCGCTGGATATCGCGATTGCTCTGACGGGCGTGCTGGTTTTGGCAGCGGCAGCGTTTACGACATCGATGTATCTGAGACGAAACGAGCAGAATAAGCAGATGGAGGCGGTGGCTGTAGTCGGGAAAAATCTGGAAGCGATCGGGATGTCCGGGGAAGAGGTTCTGTCGGCGGTCGCTGTCGCAGCGCAGAACGCCCCGGAGGAGGCTTCTGAAGAAGAGACGACGGAGACGGAAACCGGATATGAGGAAAAGGATCTGGAAGCCAATGTCGACGTTATTTTAAAGCTGTCTTCGATGCAGAAGGATATGAAAATTAAATTCGCGGACAAAAACTCCGGTAAGCTGATAGGAAATCAACCCTTTACCGTAAAGCTGGAGGGCGCGTCGAGCCAGAACGCAAAGGATGACGACAAGGACGGCATAATTTATTTAAAAGACTTAAAAGCAGGCGATTACGTCGTTACCGTGACCGGACCGGATGAAATCAGCGGCAGAAAAGCAGCCGGAATTTCCGGGCGAGTGACGGTAAAGGACAAGATTGAGTATAAAAAGGTCGACGTGACGGACGAGATCAAAAAGGAGTCGGAGATCAACGTGGCGAAAGAGGATACCGCGATTGCACCGGCAGTGGAATCGGTTCTACAGGATACTGTGGAATGGGTTGCGTCCACCAAAACGCCGGCAGGAAACGGACAGGAATATGAAGAGGTCGGCAAGTCCGATATCCCGGAGCCTGCCCAGGCAAGACTTCTGGAGCCGGAGATAAAATACGCATATTTTGCAAAGGAAACGCAGATCGCCGTTTTCGACCAGACCAGGGAGGAATCCCCGGCAGAGAATGAGAATACGCCGCCGACCGAGAGCGAATCTTCCTCCGAGAGCGAAAGCACAAAGCCGTCCGAGAGTGAAGGTACAAAGCCTTCGGAAAGCGAATCGGAATCCGGAAGCAGCAAGCCGACGGAAAGCGAGAGCACGAAGCCATCCGAGAGTGAAAGTACAAAGCCTTCGGAAAGCGAATCTGCAACCGAAAGCAGCACTGCAGTGACAGAGCCGACAAAAACGCCGGAAACCAAGCCGGAGGAGGTAAAGGTCAAGAAAATCACGATCTCAGGCTCTGCAACGGTTGAGGTCGGACAGACTGTTTCCCTTTCTGTAACGGTATCGCCGGACAATGCAGCGAACAAGTCCGTTCGCTGGGAAATCGTTTCCGGAAAAGAGTTTGTCTCGGTGGATGATAAGGGAACGGTAAAAGGCGTAAAAGCCGGAGAAGCGAAGATCAAAGCGGTCGCGCAGGACGGCAGCAACGTAGAGAGCGGAATCAGCACCGTGAAGGTGACGGAGAAAAAGATAAACCGCGGCGATACAAAGACCTTATTGAAAGATAAAAACGGCAACCAGCTGTACTGCAAGGACGGGGATACCTACCGTGAGGCAACGACGGCGGATTATTATACCAAAGACAAATTTTACCGCAAAAAAGCGAATGTGGAATATCGGTATACCGGATGGCAGACGATCGACGGAAAACGCTTTTTCTATGACAAAAACGGGACCGCCGTTACCGGCGAACAGGTGATCCAGGGCGTGAAATACACGTTCAATGGGGACGGCAGCTTAAATACGGGAACTGTGATGGGAATTGACATTTCCAAACACAACGGCAATATCGACTGGAACGCAGTCAAAAATTCCGGTGTGCAGTATGTCATCCTGCGCTGCGGCTATCGCGGCTCGGCTTCGGGCGTGCTGGTCGAGGATCAGAAGTTTAAGAGCAATATTCAGGGCGCGACGGCGGCAGGTCTGAAGGTCGGCATTTATTTCTTCAGCCAAGCGGTGAATGAAGTGGAAGCGGTCGAAGAGGCCTCCATGACGCTTTCCCTGATTAAAAAATACAGAATCACTTATCCTGTCTATATTGACGTGGAGAGCGCGAATGGGCGCGCAGACGGAATTTCCAAAGCGGCGCGAACGTCTGTCATCAACGCATTCTGCCAGACGATCCGTAACAGCGGCTACACACCGGGACTATATGCGAACAAAAACTGGCTGACGGAAAAGATCAATACAGGCGCCCTTGGCGGCTGCAAGATCTGGCTGGCACAGTATGTTGCTGCACCGACCTATGGAGGACGTTACGAGATGTGGCAGTATTCGTCGAGAGGGTCGATTGCAGGAATCAAAGGAAATGTTGACTTAAACGTTAGCTATATGGGTTACTGATATTGTGACAAAATTTGATACGGACAGGGCGCTGTAGTCTGCAGGATATCCGTAAACTGCAGCGCGCATTGCCGGGAATGGCGGCAATGCCGTATTTTCCTGTTGGAAAAACACGGAAAATATGGTACACTGGAAAAAAATCAGGATTATGGGATTTTGCGTCCTTTTGCGCAGAATCGAAAAGGAGAAGAGGCATGAGAACCTATCTTGTTACCGGAGGAGCGGGGTTTATCGGTTCCAATTACATTCACTATATGTTCCGCAAGTATGACAACGAAATCCGCATTATCAATGTGGATGCGCTGACCTATGCGGGCAATCTCGAGAACTTAAAGGACATTGAAAACCGCGATAACTATACCTTTGTAAAAGCAAATATCTGCGATAAAGAAGCGATTGCAAAGATCTTTGCAGAAAACGATATTGACCGCGTAGTTCATTTTGCAGCGGAAAGCCATGTAGACAGAAGCATCAGGAATCCCGAGGTATTCGTACAGACCAACGTGCTGGGTACTGCCGTGATGTTAAACTGCGCAAAGAACGCGTGGGAGCTTCCGGACGGCACCTTTAAGCCGGGCAAGAAATTCCTGCATGTTTCGACGGATGAAGTATACGGCTCTTTGAGCGAAGACGGCGGCTATTTCTATGAGACAACCCCCTATGCACCCCACAGCCCGTATTCTGCCAGCAAGGCAGGATCTGATATGCTTGTAAAAGCGTATATGGATACCTATCATTTCCCTGCAAATATCACAAACTGCTCTAATAACTACGGCCCTTACCAGTTTCCGGAAAAGCTGATTCCGCTGATCATCAACAATGCGCTGCACGGCAAGAAGCTTCCGGTATACGGCGACGGCAAGAACGTCCGCGACTGGCTGTATGTCGAAGACCACGCAAAGGCCATCGACATGGTGCAGGAGCAGGGCAGACTGTTCGAAACCTACAATGTAGGCGGTCATAACGAAAAACAGAACATTCAGATCATCGAAATCATTATCGAAACCCTGCAGGAGATGCTTGCAGACGACGACCCGCGCAAGGCGCTTGTCAGCAAGGATCTGATTACCTATGTAGCAGACCGTAAAGGACACGACAGAAGATACGCGATCGCTCCCGACAAGATCAAGGAAGAGATCGGCTGGTATCCGGAGACGATGTTCAAAGAAGGCATCAAAAAGACCATTGCATGGTACTTCGAGCATGAAGACTGGATGGAGCGCGTAACCAGCGGCGACTACCAGAAATATTATAACGAAATGTACAAAGCCTGAGAAATTTCCGGACTGCCGGGAGGAAAATGCCGGACAGACCGAAGAAACAGGGCTTTGTATACCAGAATGGGGACGGCGCGCGACACCGTTCCCCTTTTGGCGCATCTGGGCAGGAGCGCACGGCAGTAGACCAGTGCTGCCGGGCAGTAGAACAGTGCTGCCGGGCAGTAGAACAGTGCCGCCGGAGCGATCCTGTAAAGCAAAATGTTTTTCATACAGGCGAATGAACGCATAGGAATGGAGGAATCTATGAAAGGTATCATTCTTGCAGGCGGCTCCGGAACCCGCCTTTATCCGCTGACCAAGGCGGTATCCAAACAGATTATGCCGGTTTACGACAAACCGATGATTTATTATCCACTCTCCACACTGATGCTGGCGGGCATCCGGGAGATTCTGATTATTTCCACGCCCAGGGATCTGCCTGCTTTTAAAGAACTGTTCGGTACAGGCGAACAGCTGGGACTTTCGATGTCCTATGCGGTTCAGGAGACGCCCCGCGGACTGGCAGACGCATTTTTGATCGGCGCGGATTTCATCGGAAACGACAGCGTTGCCCTTGTTCTGGGCGACAATATTTTCTATGGACAGAGCTTTTCCAGAGTGCTGCGTCAGGCAGCGGAGCGGGAAAAGGGGGCGACGATTTTCGGCTATTTTGTCCGCGATCCCAGAGAATACGGCGTGGTGGAATTCGATGAAAACGGCAAAGCGCTTTCCATCGAGGAAAAGCCGGAGCATCCCAAGAGCAACTACGCAGTTCCCGGACTGTATTTTTATGATAACGACGTTGTGGAAATCGCCCGCAACGTAAAGCCGTCTGCAAGAGGCGAGATCGAAATCACTTCGATCAACAACGAATATCTGCGCAGAGGGACGCTGATGGTGGAGACGCTGGGCAGAGGCTTTGCATGGCTCGATACCGGCAACCACGATGCACTGCTGGATGCGGCAGATTTCGTCGCAGCGGTACAGAAGCGTCAGGGCATGTACATTTCCTGCATTGAGGAAATCGCGTTCCGCAGAGGTTTTATCGATAAACAGCAGCTCTTAAAGCTTGCGGAGCCGCTGATGAAGACCAACTATGGAAAATATCTCGTAGAGGTCGCAAACGGACTTTAAAAACGGAACAGGAGAATAGAAAAATGGGAAAAATTTCAGTAGAAACATGTCATATCGAAGGTCTTAAGGTGATCACCCCCCAGGTGTTCGGCGACGCCCGCGGTTACTTCATGGAGACTTATAACTACAACGATTACAAGGAAGCCGGCATCGATCAGGTTTTCGTACAGGACAACCAGTCCGCATCCAAAAAAGGCGTTCTGCGGGGGCTTCATTTCCAGATCAATTACCCCCAGGACAAGCTGGTGAGAGCGATTCGCGGCGAAGTGTTTGACGTTGCGGTTGACTTACGTCCCGGCTCCAAAACCTATGGTCAGTGGTACGGTGTGCTGCTTTCCGAAGAAAACAAAAAGCAGTTCTTTATCCCCAAGAATTTCGCACACGGCTTTGTAGTGCTGTCGGATTATGCGGAATTTGCCTATAAGTGCACCGACTTCTATCATCCCAACGACGAAGGCGGTCTGGCATGGAACGATCCCCAGATCGGCGTAGAATGGCCGATTCCGGAAGGAATGGAACTGACCTTGTCTGACAAAGATAAAAAGTGGGGCTCTTTTGCCGAATTTACAGAAAGCAGAAATAAATGAAGAGACTGAATAAAAAAACAGGAATCGCCATATTCACTGCGGTGATGGCGATTCTTGCCGTTATTATCCTTGTTTATCATAATCCCCTTGCCAATCCGCAGGATGAGCTTCTGAAAAAAGTGATTGCCTGCGTGCTGATCGTGGCGGCGGTCATTGCCTTTATCCGGTTATACGATAAGATCACGGTGCTGCCGGTGGAATTATACCAGAACCGCAGGTTGATCTGGAAACTGGCAAAGAGCGATTTCAAAAAGCGCTACGCAGGCTCTTATATGGGAGCGTTCTGGGCGATGGTGCAGCCGGTCATCACAGTTGCGATGTACTGGGTTGTTTTCGTGATTATTTTCCCGAACCGGACTGGTTATGCCTCCGGAGGCGTAGAAGGTGTTCCGTATATCCTGTTTCTGACAGCGGGACTGGTGCCCTGGTTTTATTTTTCCGAAGCTCTGACCAGCGCAATGGTATCGCTGCTGGAATATAATTACCTGGTAAAAAAAGTCGTATTCAAAATCAGTATCCTGCCGATTATCAAGATTATTGCAGCGACATTTATTCATGCGTTTTTCGTGCTGGTTTTACTGATCGTGGCAGCATTGAACGGCTATTATCCGAGCCTGTATACACTGCAGGTATTTTATTACAGCTTCTGCATGTTCGTTTTTGTACTGGCACTCAGTTATACGACCTGCTCGGTTGTCATCTTTTTCAGGGATCTGCAGTCCATTGTCAATATCTTTCTGCAGGTCGGTATGTGGGCAACTCCGGTGCTGTGGAATATCAATGATTTTCCGATGAAGCTTCAGATGATCGTGAAAATCAATCCGCTTGTATACATTGTGGAGGGCTACAGAAGCGCTGTATACGGAAAACAGTGGTTCTGGGAAGACTTTTACTCCACGGTTTATTTCTGGATTATCACGGTGGTGCTGTTTGGCATTGGTGCGCTGATTTTCAAGAAACTCAAGATTCATTTTGCGGATATCATGTAAAGGAAAACTGGTTATGGAACAAAAAGAACTGGCAATTCATGTGGACAGGGTGAGCAAAGTATACAAGCTGTACCGCAGAAACCGGGACCGTCTGATCGAATCCCTGGGACTGACAAAAAAGAAACTTTCCACGCCGCATTACGCATTAAAGGATGTCAGTCTGGACATTTATAAAGGAGAGACTGTCGGCATTATTGGCACGAACGGCTCCGGCAAATCGACGATTTTAAAGATTATCACCGGCGTATTACATGAGACGAGCGGCACTGTGCAGGTAAACGGCAGAATTTCCGCCTTGCTGGAGCTGGGCGCAGGCTTTAACATGGAATACAACGGCATCGAAAATATTTATCTGAATGGAACGATGATCGGTTTTTCTGAAAAAGAAATTGATGAAAAGCTGCAGGATATCCTGGATTTTGCGGATATCGGGGACTATGTGTACCAGCCGGTAAAGACCTATTCCAGCGGTATGTTTGTCCGACTGGCATTTGCAGTTGCCATCAATATCGACCCGGAAATCCTGATCGTCGATGAGGCGCTTTCGGTTGGCGACGTATTTTTCCAGGCAAAATGCTATCGAAAATTCGAGGAATTCAAGAAAAAAGGCAAGACGATCCTGTTCGTCAGCCACGATCTGAGCGCGATCAGCAAATACTGCGACCGTGCGATTCTGTTAAATCAGGGCGTAAAGCTCGGAGAAGGCTCGCCCAAAGACATGATCGACGCCTACAAGCAGGTGCTGGTGGGACAGTACGAAACGCCTAAGGCTGGCGTGGATGTACCTGACCTGACGGCGGACGGGGATGTTCGGGCGGCGCTTGACAAACAGAAAAAGAAGCAGGAAGCGGCGCGCATGGGCGTCAACCCGGAGACACTGGAATACGGCACGAAGCAGGCGGAAATTGTTTCGTATTACATTACGGACAAAAACGACGTGCAGACGACCGCAATTTTAAAGGGCGACGAATTCACGATGCATATGAAGGTGAAAATCGGTCAGGATCTTCCGGCACCGATCTTTGCTTTTTCCATCAAAAACATCAAGGGCGTGGAGATCACGGGAACGAACACGATGTTTGAAAAGACGTTTCTGGAGAGCGTAAAGGCAGGTCAGGTGCTGGAAATTACATTCCGCCAGAAGATGCGCCTGCAGGGCGGTGACTATCTCATATCCCTGGGTGTGACAGGATATGAAAAAGATACGTTTAAAGTGTATCATCGTCTTTATGACGTGCTGAATATTACGGTCGTGTCCGACAAGGATACAGTGGGCTATTTTGATATGGAATCTCAGGTTGAGGTGAAGGAGATTTAACGTATGCAGACAGGCAGGACAGAGAAGATCGGGAATGTTGTGCTGGATTATTCCCATTATCCGGAACAGGATTTTTACTGCGACGGAGCGTCGGAGGATGCACTTTTGGAGCTGGTAAAAACAATCCCGCCCCGGGAATATCCCCAGGAAATCTATAAAGCGGCGAGCTGGGAGGTGCTTTACCACCTTTCCGACCTGCGGGAAAATATCGTCGGATGGCTGCCTGTTGACAAAAGCATGAAGGTGCTGGAAATCGGTTCCGGCTGCGGCGCGATTACGGGAAGCCTTGCACAGAAGGCAGGCAGCGTAACCTGCGTCGACCTTTCGAAAAAACGTAGCTTGATCAACGCTTACCGCCATCAGGACTGTGACAACGTGACGATCCATGTGGGCAACTTTTCGGACATCGAGCCGGATCTGCCGACGGATTATGATTTTGTCTGTCTGATCGGCGTGTTCGAATACGGGCAGAGCTATATCGGCGGAAAAACCCCCTTTCACGATTTCTACCGGATTATCAAAAAACATGTGAAATCCGATGGACATATCGTGATTGCGATAGAGAATAAACTTGGTTTAAAATATTGGGCGGGGTGCCGGGAAGACCACGTCGGCACGTTTTTTTCAGGCCTGGAGGATTACCCCCAGGGCGGTGCGGCTCGCACCTTTTCCCGGAGCGGTCTGGAAAAAATCTTGAAAGAATGCGGTGAGACGGAATATCATTTCTACTACCCTTATCCGGATTATAAATTTATGACGACGCTGTACTCCGACCGGTATCTGCCGAAAGTCGGAGAACTATCTAATAACATACGGAATTTCGACCGTGACCGGATGCTGCTGTTCGATGAAAAAAAGGTGTTCGACATGCTCATCCGCGAGGGACTGTTTGGACAGTACAGCAATTCGTTCCTCGTGATGACAGGGCCCATGACGGATATTGTATACAGCCGTTTTTCCAACGACAGGGCGGAGCATCTGAGCATCCGCACGGATATTCTGGAAAAGGACGGAAAACACACTGTCCGGAAATATCCGGCAGCCTCAGCTGCTGCGGCACATATTGAAGCCCTGGCAGAAAATGAATGCGTCTTCACAGAACGGTTTAAAGGCAGCACCCTCTCAGTCAACCGTCTGGAGCTGAAACGGAATCCGGATGGATTGCCCTTTGCGGAAATCGAATATCTCGAAAATAGCCGGACATTGGAAGAGCTGCTGGATGAGTGCTTACAGAACAATGACGAAGCCGGTTTTGATAAGCTGTTTGACCGTTACTGCAAAATCGCAGCGTGGAAAGCGGAGGGGACGAAGCAGGATTATGACCTGACCTTCCCAAATATCTGCGTACAGGGTGATATCTGGACGATGATCGATTACGAGTGGACGACAGACAAGCTGACGCCGCAGCAGATCATCAGCCGGGCATTGAACTGCTATGGTCAGGAGGATCCGGTTCGGATGGAGCATCCGATTGTGAAAAAGCATCTGGAAGCCCTCGGCATCGGCAAAGAGCAGATGCGGGAGCTTTCGGAAAAAGAGCTGGCGTTCCAGCACTTTGTCCTGCGGGAAAAGGACGGGCGGAGCCGGACGGCTCTTGGGCAGCTTCGGCATCTGATCGGCAACCGTGCTGTGCCGTATCAGGAATTTTTCGCCCGGGCGGACCGCAAAAAGGTGCAGGTATTTGAAGACTTCGGCGCAGGATATACACCGGAGCATTCTTATTATCAATATGATGCATATGAGGCGGACGATCTGATCAACGCCAGGATCATCTGCAAAGCAGGTACAAAAGCGATTCGCTTAGATCCTGCGGAGCTGCCGTGTCTGGTACAGATTCATGGAATCGAATGGCGCGGAAAAGCGCTGACGCGAGCACAGCTGGATCAGTGCCTGTCGACGAACGGACAGGTGCTTGCAGATACCCCGGACCATGTTCCGACGGTACTGTTTGAAACAGGAGATCCGAACATCAGCGTTCGGCTGGATTGTCTGGACAGCGAGGCGACGGATGGCGAAGCACTGATCATCCGGGCACAGATCGCATGGCTGTCGGCGGAAATGCTGCAGGATATTCAGGCGCGCCTGGCGGCAGCGGCAAGGAGGAAAGGTTTTTGGTTTCAAAGATAAAAGAAGCAATTCAGGATAATCTGGTAAAGAGAAGATACCGCTGGTATCAGGAGCAGATTCAGAAACAGACCCTCACCTATGACGAGTGGATTCGGGAAAAGGAAGCCCAGGAGGACGAGGCACTGCGCGCAGGGCACAGGGCAGAGCACGCAGAGGTGATCTCCTACGATGAGTGCCGCGCGGATTTTGATGTGCGGCGGTATGCCCACGGCGCGACGCCGGCGGACGTCCTGATTTTCCACGCGCCGGACGCAAGCCCGGACACGAGAGGCATTTCACATGTGCTCAGCTGGTTTGAAGCCCATCCCGAAACGGTGATCGCCTACGCGGACGAGGATGAAATCGACGAAGCCGGTAAGCGCAAAAATCCCTGGTTGAAGCCGGACTGGTCGCCGGATACGCTGATGTCCTGCTTTTATTTCGGCGGATTCTTTGCGGTGCGCAGACAGGCGATGGAGAACTGTCCGTGGCTGGCAGATGAGAACCCACTGCGCAACCTTTATGACCTGGTGCTGCGCCTGACGGAAATCGAGAATGGAACGGCACATATCGACAGCGTGCTGTTTCATCATGAAAAAATCGAAGTCTGGGGTATGGAAGAGACGTATGATGATCTGAAAAAGGCGGCATATGTAAGAAGAGGCTGGCCTCTTACGCCCTCCGGGAAGGTTTCAATCATCATCCCGACCAAGGATCATCCCCATATTTTATCGAATTGCATTCATTCTGTCCTGGAAAGTGGAAACTACCGGGATTTTGAGATCATCGTTGTGGATAACGGAAGCAATGAACAAAACCGTGCAAGAATTGAACGGATGCGCGATATGTTGAAGGAGGATTTCCGGTTCGTTTATCACTATGAACCGATGGAGTTCAATTTTTCCAAAATGTGCAACCTTGGCGTGTCCCTGGCGACCGGCGATTACATCCTGTTATTGAATGACGATATCGAAATTACGCAGGACAACTGGCTGGAAAAGCTGATGGAAAAGGCGGTTCTGCCGCACGTCGGCGCGGTGGGCGCAAAGCTGATCTATCCGGGCACGGAGATCATTCAGCACGCGGGCATCACCAACATTCATCTGGGGCCTGCACACAAGCTGCAGTTCCGCTCCGATGCGCTGGAATTTTATTTCGGGCGCAACCGCATGGCGATGGATGTCCTGGGTGTAACCGGAGCCTGCCTGCTGGTGAAAAAAAGCATTTACGATCAGGCGCAAGGACTATCCGAGAACCTGCGTGTCGCGTTCAACGACGTGGAATTTTGCTATCATGTATATGAAATGGGCTATTACAACGTGGTACGCAACGACGTGACGCTGACGCATCATGAATCCTTAAGCCGCGGTGCGGACGACAGCACGGAAAAGCTGCGCCGCCTGCATCAGGAACTGAATCTGCTCTATGAACTGCACCCGTCCCTATACGGAACCGACCCGTTCTATCACAGATATCTGGTAAAGGATGTGCTGGATGCGGAATTTTATACGGGCTGCCGTTATGATTTTGACAAAAGAGTGGAAAAAGTTTCCCCTGAGAAGATCGAGGGTGTTCTGGAACCGCAGTGGCATAATGAGGTGCTGCGCATCGGTGTGGAGTTCGCCGGGGACATGGGGCGCTGGCAAAAGGGCGCTGCAGGAGCAGGAACTGGCGACTGGATGATCCAGGGCTGGACATGGGCACTGCAGGTTGACAACTGTCGGTACGATTTTTCCCTGCTGTTAAAGAAGGTGGATACCGGCTATATTGCGCCCGGCTCCAGTACGGAAGCGATTCCTGAGGATCGGGGCGAGGTCTGGAGGATTCCCTGTACGAGGCAGTTCCGCCCGGATATCGACGAAAATCTGCACGGAATTGTCCATACCGAGCTGCCGGGCGTGTGCGTGACCTTCGATCGGGACAGCCTGCCGGAGGGAGACTACCTGATCGGCTTTTTGTGGGAAGATACCTGCTCGCGGCAGAAGCTTTACCGCTTCAGTCCGGAAATGCTTACAGTGAGGAAATAATAAAATCATGGAAGAAAAAAAGGACTATCAGGACGCTTACGAGAAAGAACATTATAAAGCCGTTTATCTGGCAAACCGGGTCGCTGAGCTGGAGGATCAGGTGGACGATCTGCAGTTCAAATTGAACCGCATCAAAAACAATCCGATCTGGAAAGCGTCCGGCCCTGCCAGAAAGTGCATGCATTTTGTGATCCGCCAGAAGGACCGTTTGAAAAATTGCGGCAGCCTGTCGGGCGTGATTGCAAAGGTACGCTATAAATCCTGGGAAAAGAAGGCGATGACCCATTACGGCACCCAGAGCTTCCCGTCCGCAGAGGAAAGACAGAAGCAGGAGGCGGCTGTCTTTGAACGGATGCCCAAGATCAGTATTCTTGTTCCGCTGTGGAACACGCCGGAAAGCTTTTTAACCGAGATGATCGGCTCCGTCCAGTGGCAGACCTACAAAAACTGGGAGCTGTGTCTGGCGGACGGTTCGGACGATGCGCACGCCTATGTCGGTGAATACTGCAAAAGGCTGGCGGCGCAGGATTCGAGAATCGTTTATCAGAAGCTTGCCAAAAACGAGGGCATTTCGGGCAACACGAACGAATGCTATAAGCTTGCATCCGGCGAGTTTATCGGGCTGTTTGACCACGACGATATTCTGCATCCCTGCGCACTTTACGAGTATGTAAAGGCGATCAACGAAAAGGATGCGGACTTTATTTACTGTGATGAGGCGACGTTTAAGAGCCCGGACATCAACAAGATGATCACGATGCACTTCAAGCCGGATTATGCGATCGACAACCTGCGCGCGAACAACTATATTTGTCATTTCAGCGTATTTTCCAGAGAGCTGTTGGATGGCACGGAGCTGTTTCGGACAAAATTTGACGGCAGCCAGGATCATGACATGATTCTGCGCCTGACGGACAATGCGAAGCATATCGTCCATGTGCCGAAGCTTCTGTATTATTGGCGCTCCCATGCAGGTAGTGTTGCGGGCAATATCGAGGCAAAGCCTTACGTGGTCGAAGCGGCGAGAGGCGCGGTTGCGGATCATTTGCGCAGACACGGCTTCAAAAACTTTACAATTACGAGCACTCGCGCGTTTGAGACGATTTTTAAAATCAGTTATGAAATTATCGGGGAACCGAAGATTTCTATCATTATTCCGAACAAGGATCATGTGGAAGACCTGCGCCGCTGTATCAGCTCCATTGTGGAAAAATCGACCTGGGAAAACTACGAGATCATTGTCGTGGAGAACAACAGCGAGACGAAGGAGATTTTTTCCTACTATGACGAGCTGCAGAATAATCCGCAGATCCGCGTGGTGACCTTCGAGGGTAAATTTAATTATTCGAAAATCAACAATTTCGGCGTCTCTCTTGCGACCGGAGACTATGTGCTGTTGTTAAACAATGATACGCAGGTAATTACGATCAACTGGATGGAAGAGCTTCTGATGTATGCGCAGCGCCCGGATGTCGGCGCAGTCGGCGGAAAGCTTTACTATGGGGATAAAACGATCCAGCATGCGGGCGTCGTGATCGGGCTTGGCGCGCATCGGACGGCAGGACATGTGCATTACCGCCAGAAACGGGAAAATTTAGGATACATGGGACGTCTGTGCTATGCGCAGGACATGACGGCAGTAACCGGAGCATGTCTTTTGGTGAAAAAATCGCTCTATGAGCAGGTCGGCGGTCTGGACGAGAGCTTTGAAATTTCATTAAACGATGTGGACTTCTGTTTGAAGCTGCGCAAGGCTGGTTATCTGAACGTCTTTACGCCCTTTGCCGAGCTGTATCACTTCGAATCGATTTCGAGAGGATTAGACGATCAGGGAGAAAAAGCAAAACGGTATAACGAAGAGTCCGAACGCTTCCGCAACAAATGGAAAGCCGAGCTGGAAGCCGGAGATCCTTATTTCAACCCGAATTTTTCGTTAGATAAATCTGACTTTTCTTTACGGGTCTGAAAAAATAGTGTATACTGACTTAAAGAAGATGCACTGCAGCCAAGGGAAGACTGACAGGCAGGGACGTAAGAGACGGCAGGCATCAGAAAAGATGGAGGTAGCAAAAGCGATGAATTACATGGATCAGTACAAATTCTGGCTGGAGGATTCCTACTTTGATGAAGGAACCAAGGAAGAGCTCCGTAAAATTGCAGATAATCAGGCGGAGATTGAAGATCGTTTTTACAAGGATCTGGCGTTTGGTACCGGCGGTCTGCGCGGTGTGATCGGAGCCGGAACCAACCGGATGAATATTTATACTGTCAGAAAAGCAACACAGGGTCTGGCAAACTACATTTTAAAGCAGGGCGGCGCTGACAAGGGCGTTGCAATTGCATATGACAGCCGTTATTATTCTCCCGAATTTGCAGATGAGGCTGCACTGTGCATGGCTGCAAACGGCATTAAGGCGTATGTATTCGATGAACTCCGTCCGACACCTGAGCTGTCCTTTGCACTGCGTACCTTAGGCTGTATTTCCGGTATCGTTGTAACGGCGAGCCACAATCCTCCGGAATACAACGGCTACAAGGTTTACTGGGAGGACGGTGCACAGGTAACTGCCCCCAAGGATCATGAGATCATCGACGAGGTAGAGCATGTAACCGATTTCCATACGGTAAAAACCATGTCCAAGGACGATGCCATCGAAGCCGGTCTGTATCAGTACATCGGCGAAGAAATCGACGTTGCCTACATGGAAGAGTTAAAGAAACAGATCATTCATCCCGAAATCATCAAAGAGGTAGCGGATGAACTGAAAATCGTGTATACACCGTTCCATGGTACCGGCAACAAGCCCGTCAGAAGAATTCTGGCTGAGCTGGGCTTCAAGCACGTTTATGTTGTTCCCGAACAGGAACGTCCCGATCCTGCATTTACGACGCTGGATTACCCGAACCCTGAAGATCCCAAGGCATTTACCCTGGCATTAAAGCTTGCAAAGAAGGTGGACGCAGACATCGTTCTGGCTACTGACCCGGATGCAGACCGTCTCGGCATTTATGCAAAGGATTCCAAGACCGGCGAGTACATGCCCTTCACCGGCAACATGTCCGGCATGCTGATTGCAGAGTACATCCTGCGCGAGCGCACCGCTACCAACCGGATGCCGGTTGATCCTGTTATGGTATCCACCATCGTTACGACCAATATGGCAGCAGCAATTGCGGCAGATTATAAGGTAGAATTAAGAGAAGTCCTGACCGGCTTTAAGTATATCGGCGAGCAGATCAAATGGATGGAGCAGGCTGGGAAAGGCCACTATGTATTCGGTCTGGAAGAGTCCTACGGCTGTCTGGCAGGCACCCATGCAAGAGATAAGGATGCGATTGTTGCAGTAATGTGTCTGTGTGAGACTGCTGCATGGTGCAAGAAACACGGCATGACCTGCTGGGATCAGATGCTTGCACTGTATGAGAAATATGGCTACTACAAAGAAACCCAGTATGCCATCACCCTGAAGGGAATCGACGGCGCAGCCCAGATCTCCGCAATGATGGATAAGCTTCGCAGCAATCCTCCGAAGAATTTCGGCGACCTGCAGGTTGTAGAGATGCGCGACTACGATAAGGATCAGGTTAAAGATATGGCAACCGGCGCGGTTCGCCCGACCGGACTTCCCAAGTCCAACGTTCTGTACTTTGAACTGACCAACAATTCCTGGTGCTGTGCACGTCCTTCCGGAACCGAGCCCAAGATTAAATTCTATATGGGCGTAAAGGGAACCAGTCTGGAAGATGCACAGGCAAAGGTTGACAAGCTGACCGCTGACCTGAAGGCAATTCTGTAAAAGAAAAAGCCGCAGCACCAGCAGCGTATTTTGCAGCGAAAATGCAGCATGCGCTCTGGCGCAGGGGTTATATCACGAATCAAAAGGACACGGCGCGTGCCCGGTGTCGGAGTTTTCCGGCACTTGGGCACGCGCAGGCGTCTGTAGCAGGAAAAGGAGTTCGACGGATGTCTGTTTTTTCCCTATCCAATCTGAAAAAAACCTGGTATTATCTGCAGAAAAACGGAATCAGAAATGCCGTGTGGGCGGTGTTGGAGCGGATTGGGCAGGAACAGGAGGTCTATACCTGGCAGGAGCCGGACGAAAAGACGCTTTCGTTTCAGCGGGAGCATTCTGCTTCTTTACGCATCAGTATCGTCGTTCCGGCATACCGGACGAAAAAAGAGCATCTGGAGGCGATGCTTAATAGCGTGTCGAGGCAGTCGTATCCGCACTGGGAGCTGATTGTAGCGGATGCGGGAGGCACGGCAGAGTCTGTACAGGCCTGGGCAAAAAAGAACGGAATCTGTCTGCGGGAAGCGGCAGATGCATCAAACCTTGCAGAATGGAAGGATCAGAGCATCGTGCTCTGCACCCTTTCCGAAAACAAAGGAATTTCCGCCAATACGAACGCAGGAATTGAACTTGCAGCGGGAGACGCGGTCGGTCTGCTGGATCACGACGATCTGCTGACTGCGAATGCGCTCTGGGAGATGGCGGGTTGTCTGGAAAAAGAAAAAAAGCGCGGAAAACAAAAGCTTGTGCTGTTTTCCGATGAAGATAAATGCGACGGAGCGGCGAGCCGCTTCTATGAGCCGAATTTCAAGCCGGATTTTGACGGGGAATTGCTTTTGACCAACAATTATATCTGTCATTTTACGGTGATCGAAACGGCATTTTTGAAAGAATTAAAGCTGCGCAGCGGATTTGACGGGGCGCAGGATTACGATCTGATGCTGCGGGCGTATGCGGCAGGCGGACAGTTTGTGCATGTGCCGAAGGTGCTGTACCACTGGCGCTGCCATGAAGCGTCTACGGCGTCGAACCCGCAGAGCAAGCGCTACGCTTACGAGGCGGGGCAGCGTGCGCTGGAAGATTATTGTCTTCGAAAAGGCTGGAAGGCGACAGTGAGCGGGCTGAAACATCTTGGCTTTTATCGGGAAGACTATGAAGACAGTGTATTTTGCCAGCGCCCGGAAATCGGGATTTGGGCAAAGCCTCTGCCGGGCGGCAGGGATGTTTTTGGCATCCGGCATCCGAAAGGCTTCCTGGTGAGCGGGCTGTATGAAAACGACGGTTCGATGCGGTATGCAGGGCTTCGGAAAGGATATTCCGGACCGATGCACCGTGCAGCGCTGCAGCAGAGCGCACCGGCAGCAGACCTGCGCAGCATGGAGGTTTGCAGCGCATTAAAGGAGCGTTACGCGCAGACGATAGCGGAATTAAAAGAAGCCTGCCAGGGGCTTCCGACGGCAGCGCAGGAAACAAAGATCCTTCAAAAGAGTATGGAATTTTGTAAAGAAGCGACAGCGTCAGGGTATGGGATTTTATGGGATCCGCAGGCGTAAGCCGCAGATAGAGCGCACCGCGGCAGGCGGCTTTGTTGCTGCGTAGGCAGGCGATCCACGCTCTGAGGCACTCCCTCGCGCGGACGGCAAACACAGGAAACATGAGGAGCAAAATCGGTGGATGAAAACGACCGTGGTAATACCGAACTATAACGGAAAACATTTTCTGCAGGACTGTCTGGACAGCCTGCTTCAGAGCACAGTGGAAATCGCCGTGATCGTTGTGGATAACGGGTCGACGGACGGAAGTGTTTCGTGGATACAGGAGCATTTTCCGCAGGTGAAGCTGATCTGTTTTTCGGAAAATAAGGGTTTTTGTACGGCAGTCAATACCGGAATTGAAGCTGCTGCTACACCGTATGTTTTTCTTTTAAATAACGATACAAAAACCGATCGCTTCTGTCTGGAACGTCTGGAAAGGGCAATGGAAGCGGATGAGAAGATTTTTTCAGTCGGGGCGAAGATGCTTTCTATGAAGGAACCGGAGCTTGTCGATACGGCGGGGGATCTGTACTCGGCATTTGGCTGGGCGTATGCGATTGGCAAAGGAAGACCTTCTTCCAATTACACAGCGCCAAAGCGCGTTTTTTCCAATTGTGCAGGGGCGGCGCTCTACCGCAAGGCACATTTGGAGCAGATCGGAGGGTTTGACGAGCTTCATTTTGCATACCTGGAAGATGTGGATATCGGATACCGGGCGCAGATTTTCGGGCTGAAAAATGTCACAGAGCCGGCTGCAGTCGTCTATCACGCGGGGAGCGGTTCTACCGGTTCGCGGTACAATGCGTTTAAGGTGACGCATTCTTCGAGAAACAATATTTATCTGATCTATAAAAATATGCCGCTGCTGCAGCTGATCCTGAATCTGCCTTTTTTGCTGGCGGGATTTTTGATGAAACAGCTGTTTTTTATGAAAAAAGGATTTGGAGCGACTTACGCAAAAGGAATCCGGGCGGGAATCTGTCTGTCTGCTTCGAAAGAGGGACGTGCGCATAAGGTCCCCTTTGCAGGACGAAATTTGCTGCATTATTGCAGTTTGCAGTTACAGCTGTGGGTCAACCTGTTTCGGCGTGTGTAAGCGGTGACTGTGGGCGTACGCAAGTGTTACGGTTTGTCTGCGCGATTCGTAAAAATCCTTGTGCTTTGCTGGAAGGTATTGTATACTACATTTTGAATATGGGGACGAGCCGTAATGATAAAGGATAATCAACGTTATTTGAACCGGCTTCATGTTGTTGTAGATGCCGTGGTTACAGCAGCTTCCTATCTGTTGGCCTGGTGGCTGATGTTCGGGAGCCGCTTTGCAGATAAAGAAATAGGTGTACTGGACATGGGCATATATTTTTCCGCCCTTTATTTTGTTGTGCCCGGTTATCTGATCCTTTATTACTGGAACAAATTGTATACGCCGAAGCGTGTACAACGCCCGGAAAATGAAATACTGAATATTATCAGGGCGAATCTGATCGGAATTGTCCTGTTTCTTGCAGGGTTATACCTTGCCAACTCCATCGACCGCGAGCTGCAGCATTTTTCCCGCGGCATGCTGGCATTATTTGCTATTATCAATACGATTTCGGGAATTCTGGTGCGTGCGCTGATCCGTAGAATCCTGCATCTGATGCGCAAACGCGGTTATAATTTGAAACACATTTTGCTGGTGGGGTATTCTCGTGCGGCGGAAGCCTATATCGACCGGATTATCGCCAATCCCCAGTGGGGCTATATGGTGCGGGGCATTCTGGACGATAATGTGCCGAGAGGCGCGGTTTACAAGGGAGTCAAGGTGCTTGGTTCCATCGATAACCTGCCCTTTATCCTGCCGGAAAACAAACTGGATGAGATCGCTGTGACCCTTGCGCTGCAGGACTACGACCGTCTGGAAGAGATTGTCAATCTCTGTGAAAAATCCGGCGTGCATACGAAGTTTATTCCGGACTATAACAGCCTGATTCCGGGCAAGCCTTATACGGAGGATCTTGGCGGACTGCCGGTCATCAACATCCGTTATGTCCCGCTGAGCAACACATTAAATGCGGTTGCAAAGCGCGCTGTGGATATTGTCGGTTCGCTTTGCGGATTGATAGTGACGTCGCCGCTTCTTTTGATCGTAGCAATTTTGATCCGTGCGACGAGTAAGGGACCGATTATTTTCAGTCAGGAAAGAATCGGACAGCACAATCATGCGTTTAAAATGTACAAATTCCGTACAATGTATGTTCAGGACACTAAGGAAGAAAAGAAGGGCTGGACGACAAAAAACGATCCCCGCGTCACAAAGGTGGGGCGGATTCTGCGCAAGACCAGCATTGATGAGCTGCCGCAGCTGTTTAATATCCTGATCGGGGATATGAGTCTGGTAGGTCCCAGACCGGAGCGCCCGCAGTATGTTGAGAAGTTTAAGGAAGAGATTCCGCGCTATATGATCAAGCACCAGGTTCGTCCGGGGCTGACCGGCTGGGCGCAGATCAACGGCTACCGGGGAGATACGTCGATTCGCAAACGAATTGAGTATGACATTTATTATATTGAAAACTGGAGCATGAGCTTTGATTTCAAAATCATGTTTTTAACTATTTTTAAAGGATTTATCAACGAAAACGCGTATTGATTTGAATGCGTGAAAAAAACACAAGGAGAGGAAAACATGTCAACAGGTACAAATAGCTCTAAGAGAGCACCGCAGAGAAGTGGCAGTTCCAGCAGCAGAAAGAAGATGTCTGCAAAGAAGCGTAAGGCAAAACAGAGAAGAAGAATCATCTTCTTTGCAGTGGAAATCGTAGCGTTGATCGTTTTACTGATTGCGATTGTCGGCGTCAATATGGTAACGAAGATTGACAAGATCAAGATCAATGAAGAAGATATTGTGGTAAACCCGCAGGTAGAAAATAATAAGGAAATGAAAGGCTACCGTAATATCGCACTGTTTGGTGTGGATTCCAGAAAGGGCAAGCTGGGCAAGGGCTCCCGTTCCGACACAGTCATGATCGCATCTATCAATCAGGACACCGGAGACGTCAAGCTGGTTTCCGTTTACCGCGATACCTACTTAAATCTCGGAACGGACAGCTACAATAAAGCGAATGCGGCATATGCGCAGGGCGGTCCGGAGCAGGCGATCAACATGCTGAATATGAACTTTGACCTGGATATCACAGAATATGTGACAGTGGGCTTTGATGCGCTGATCGAGACCATTGACGAGCTGGGCGGCATAGACATTGACGTGCACGATAACGAAATCGACCATCTGAACAACTATCAGCGAAGCATGTTCGTAGAAAATGAAAATGATGCGCTGAACGAGAACATCGTAAAGGTTACGCATTCCGGTATGCAGACGCTGAACGGTCTGCAGGCAACCGCATATTGCCGTATCCGCTATGTCGGCGATGACTTCGGCCGTGCAGAGCGTCAGCGGAAAGTGCTGATGGCATGTATGGATAAGGCAAAGACCATGAGTCCGACTACTCTGGTATCGATCCTGAACAAGGTGATGGAAAATGTATACACCAACCTGGATGTGACGGAAATGGCTTCCATCCTGTCCGATGTTGCAAACTATCAGATCGTAGCACAGGACGGTGTGCCATTTGAAGATAGCCGTGCAACCGGCACAATTGGCAAGAAGGGTTCCTGTGTTATTCCGCTGGATCTGGAAACAAACGTTGTCAAGCTCCATGAGCTGCTGTTCGACGTAACCGAGTACGAACCTTCCGATCAGGTAAAACAGTACAGCCAGAAGGTACAGGCAGACACCAGCCAGTATATGAAAAAGTAAAATATGGATTCTGTAAAAGTAGATGTTATCATTCCGACATTTCACCCGAAGGAACGTTTTCTGGCGCTGATGGAGCAGCTGGAGAAGCAGGTGCTTGCGGTGAACCGGATTGTAATTGTAAATACCGAAAAAAAAGCGTTTGAAGCGCTGATGGATTGCGACACATTTTTAAAAGAGCATCCAAAAGCGATGCTATTCCATATCTCTCAGGATGAGTTCGATCATGGAAAAACACGGAACCTCGCTGTTTCCAATTCGAATGCGGAGGTGTTTGTCTGCATGACGCAGGATGCGCTTCCGGCGGATGAATATCTGACGCAGGAGCTGTGCAAGGCCTTGTTTTCCGATGAAAAAATCGCAGCCGCCTATGCAAGACAACTTCCGGAAGAAAATTGCAGCCGAATGGAACGCTATACGAGGCAGTTCAATTACCCGGAGCAGCCGTCGGTCAAAACAAAGGCGGATCTTTTGAGGCTCGGAATCAAGACGTATTTTTGCTCGAACGTCTGCGCCGCCTATAAGCGCGATATTTTTGAACAGCTCGGCGGATTCGTGAATCATACGATTTTTAACGAGGATATGATTTATGCTGCCGGAGTGATTCAGGCGGGCTATGCGATCGCCTATGCAGCGGATGCGAAGGTGATTCATTCCCATAATTATTCCGGCTGGCAGCAGTTTACAAGAAACTTTGACCTCGGTGTATCCCATGTGCAGTACCCGGCTGTGTTTGACGGTGTGCCGCCGGAGGGCGAGGGCATGAAGCTGGTCAAAAAGACCGCCGTTTATCTTGCAAAAACCGCACCGTGGCTTCTGCCGAAGCTGATCTGGCAGAGCGGCATGAAATGGCTGGGCTACCGTTTCGGTAAAAAATACCAGAAGCTTCCGCCTGGGCTGGTTCGCTTCTGCAGTTTGCAGAAAGGCTACTGGAATCAGGAGAAAGAATAAGACATAAAAAGTCGTTTCCGAAAAACTCCGGAAGCGGCTTTTTTCACAGAATGGACACAACTATTCGGTATACTGTCTGCAGAGCAAGCAGACGCACCGGATACGGCAGCGAATGAGAAAAGAGGTCACATCATGGGTTACGGATACGACCCGGAAGAAATAACCGGACAGGAGCATATGAACGACACAGCGCCGGAGAGCGGCGGGCAGGAATACACGGACAGTGCACAGAAAACGGATGCGTCGGATATGTCGGCGTACAGTGGCGTGTCCGATGACACATCGGTATATAGCAGCGGAAGCACGGGTGCGGCGGATAACGCACAGAACGCATCCGACAATACACAGGACACATTCAACAGCGCATCGGACGCTGACCAGGGCGCGCAGCCCTCGCGCAGCCGCTACGAATATCAAAATTATTATAACGACAGATACCGGGGCGATGATTCAAAACAGAAATATGGCTATCAGCCAGGCGTACAGCAGACGCCTGCGCCCAAAAAAAGAGATTCTGCGGGCAAATGGATTGCTGTTAGCGCACTTGTTGTCATCTTTGTTTGCGTCTGCATTGGAATCGGCTTGATCGGAGTTTATTCGATCCGATCGGCAAATCAGCTGGATTCCGCGTCGGTCGGCGTTTTGGAGGTAGCTCCGGATGCAGGAGATGATGCAAAAAATCAGGAAGATGACGGAAACCATGCAACAACAGACAGTCCCGAACGCTCTGAAGCAGGACGATCTGGAGATTCGTCCCTGACAGAGGATACAACAACGGGAGACGGACAGGTTGCTGCAGCATCGGAAATTGCACAGCAGCAGAGCGCATCTGCAGTTGTAACGGATGTAACGCAGGTTGTAGAAGCGGTAATGCCGGCGTGCGTTTCGATTACGAATAATTTTACACAGACGGTACAGGATTTCTGGGGACAGACTTATTCCCAGGATGAGACGGCAAGCGGTTCCGGGATTATCATCGGAGAAAACGAGCAGGAGCTTTTGATCGTTACCAACAATCACGTAGTGGACAGCACAGAGCAGCTGTATGTTCAGTTTATCGACGGGGAAACCGTAGAAGCGCAGGTAAAGGGTACCGATGCTTCCGCAGACCTTGCAGTCGTTGCAGTAAAACTGGATACCATTGCGAACAGCACAAAACAGGAAATCTGCATTGCAAGGATGGGAGATTCGGACAGCCTGAAAATCGGTGAACCGGCCATTGCGATCGGTAATGCACTGGGCTATGGACAGTCTGTGACGACAGGCGTTATCAGTGCACTGAACCGTAAGATAGAGAGCAGCAATTCCGAAGAAGGAACTTCCCTGATTCAGACGGATGCAGCGATCAACCCCGGTAACTCCGGCGGCGCGCTGCTGAACATGCGGGGCGAGGTGATTGGAATTAACTCCAATAAGATCGGCGGCTCGTCAATCGAGGGAATGGGTTACGCGATTCCGATTTCGACGGCAAGACCGATTATTGAAGATCTGATGGAACGCCAGACGCGGACGAAATATTCCGAGGAAGAGCGCGGATATCTTGGAATTTCCTGCATCAATGTGACGAGCGATTTGTCCGAGAACTTCAGTATGCCGCAGGGAATTTTTGTGGCGCAGGTTTATTCCGGAACCGGTGCAGAAACTGCCGGATTGGTGCGCGGCAACATTGTGGTGGCGTTTGACGGCGTAACCGTTCAGAATCAGGAAGAGCTGACGAAGCAGATGCAGTATTATAAAGCTGGGGAGAGCGTTGAAATTACGATTATGGTAAATTCAGCAAACGGTTATCAGCAGAAAAACGTGACAGTCACGCTTTCTTCCTATGACCAGATCAATGCGGCGAGCAAGGCTGCACAGGAAAGCAAACAGAGATAAAGAACGGAACCGGGATGGCTGGGCGAGAGCTGCAGTCATCCCGGTTTTGCGAATAGCGCGTGTGAACAGTAGCCATTTCTGTACAGGAGACAGTTGTTTAGAGAAAGTTTACTTGTCTCAGGAACGATCCTGCATTATACTTTTGATAGCAGAAAGCGGAAGATGAGGTAACCGACTATGGATGAAAAAGAATTTGAAGATATTTGTTATATTTGCCGCAGACCGGAAAGCAAGGCGGGAAGAATGTTCCACCTGCCGAATAACATCTGTATCTGCGACGACTGTATGCACAAGACGATGGATGCGGTAAGTCAGTTCGATTATCAGCAGATGATGAATAATCCGATGTTCATGAACATGTTGAATAATCCGTTCAATCCGTATGGAGATCCAACAAAGTCGAATGGAACGTCAGGACAGAAATCTGCAGGCGGCGGAAACGAAAAAAGCGACGCAGAAACAACTGACGCAGAAACAGCTGACGCACAGGATGGAAACAACGCATCCGACAACACTGCCGCTGACATTCTGGAGGCATCCGATGCGGATGACGATTCCAAGAATGACTCCGACGAATCCTCGGGCAACAGAAGAGGATTCCCGAACATCAGCTTCATCAATCTTGCGGATTTCATGAACGACGGGATGCCGCAGAAACAGAAGATCAAGAAAAAAGGAACCGGCACAAAGCCGTTGATCGATTTAAAGTCCATTCCCGCACCACATAAGATTAAAGAGCAGCTTGATCAGTATGTGATCGGTCAGGAATATGCCAAAAAAGTCATTTCCGTAGCGGTTTACAACCATTATAAGAGGGTTGCCACCGGCACAATGGATGAGATTGAAATCGAAAAGTCCAATATCCTGATGATCGGACCTACCGGCAGTGGTAAGACCTATCTGGTAAAGACGCTGGCGAAGCTTCTGGACGTTCCGCTGGCGATTGCGGATGCAACCTCCCTGACAGAGGCGGGGTATATTGGTGACGACATCGAAAGCGTTGTGAGCAAGCTTCTCGCTGCAGCGGACAACGATGTGGATAAGGCGGAGCAGGGCATCATCTTTATCGATGAGATCGATAAAATCGCACGCAAGCACAACACGACTTCCCGGGATGTCTCCGGGGAATCGGTGCAGCAGGGCATGCTGAAGCTGTTGGAGGGAGCAGACGTGGAGGTTCCGGTCGGTGCGAACAGCAAAAACGCGATGGTTCCGCTCACAACAGTCAATACGAGAAATATTCTCTTTATCTGCGGCGGTGCGTTCCCGGATCTGGAAGAGATTATCAAACAGCGGCTGCGCAAAAAGACCTCGATTGGCTTTGATGCGGAGTTAAAGGATCGCTGGGATAAGGAAAAGGATATCCTTTCCATGGTAAAAGTGGAAGATCTGCGGACATTCGGCATGATTCCGGAGTTCTTGGGCCGTCTCCCTGTGATCTGCACGCTGGAGGGCTTGAACCGGGATATGCTGGTACGGATTTTGAAAGAGCCGAAAAACGCGATTTTGAAACAGTATCAGAAGCTTCTGGAGCTGGACGAGGTGAAGCTGGAGTTCACCGACGATGCACTGGAAGCGATTGCAGACAAGGCGATGGAAAAAGATACCGGTGCTCGTGCGCTTCGTTCGATTATTGAAGAATTTATGTTGGATATCATGTATGAAATTCCGAAGGATGACAATATCGGACGCGTGACGATTACCGGAGATTATATCCGGGGAACCGGTGGACCGCTGATTGATATCCGCAGTAACGGTTATTCGCTGGAAGAGCGGGATCAGATGAAACAGATCGCAGCGGCGGAAACGAAAGAAGCTTGAACTTTGAACTGCATGAAGAAAATGTTCGAAAGCTGAGAGTTCAACGGAATACTACAGGAACATATCAGCAATACTGCGCATATGCTGATATAAAATCCGCAGGGCACAGAGGGAAAATTCTGTGTCCAAAGGAGACAGATGAACTGCCGGGAAAAAATTCTTTCTGAAGATTATATGAGTATTTTGCTGGACTATGTGCCGGAGGAAGCAAATCAGGAGGACGAAGCCTTCTGCTATCAGCAGGTGGATGGAACTCTGGGAATTTATTATCTGGATCGGTCTGCGGTGCTGCCGCTTTCTCCGGTCAATTACCTGTATCGCTACCTTCCACAGCTGTTTTGCCTCGGTGCGTTTCCAGCGGCGGGAAGTCGGACGTTTCGGCCAGAACCGTTGGAGGGCTCCGGGATTCTGGCACAGCAGCGGCCCCCGCTGGAGTTGACGGGGCGCAGGGTAGTGATGGCGTTTATCGATACCGGGATTTCTTATGAAAACCCGGTATTTCGCTATTCTGATGGCAGCAGCAGGATTCTGGCGATTTGGGATCAGACAGATCAGAGCGGACAGTCGCCGGAGGGGTTTTTATATGGAACGGAATACGTCCGGGAACAGATCGACCGGGCGTTGGAGCTGGAAGATCCGCACAGCCTGGTGCCGGAAAAAGATGAAATTGGACATGGAACCGCAGTGGCGAGCGTCGCGGCGGGAAGCCGTCTGGAAGAGGGCAGCCTGTTTACCGGTGCAGCGCCGGATTGCGAGATTGTAGCAGTCAAGCTTCGCCCGGCAAAACAATATCTCCGGGATTATTATCGGATCGCGGACAAAGAACCGGCATACAGTACAGACGATATTCTGCTCGCTGTGAAATATGTGCAACAGTTTGTGATCCCGCTGTACCGTCCGATTGTGATCTGCCTGGGGCTGGGGACGTCCTTTGGAAGCCACAGCGGCGTTTCGTTGTTTTCGGAGTATTTGCAGAGGATCGCGCGCAGCGTTTCACAGGCGGTGGTGATCGGGGGTGGAAATGAAGGAAACACGGCGGGCCATTTTCGGGGGAGGCTGACCGAAAATCAGCAGCAGGTGGAGCTTCGGGTCGGAGAAGGCGTCACAGGATTTACGGCGGAGTTATGGGGAAGTAAGCCGTCAGTGTTCCGGCTTGCGGTTCGATCACCCGGCGGGGAGCAGCTGCCGGAGGTGGAATTTGGTCTGGGCAGCACAGTGGAATACACGTTTGTCTATGAAAAGACGCGGATACAGATTACAGATACTGCAAACGAACGCAATACCGGAGATCAGTTGATGCTGATCCGCTTTACAGCACCGTCTCCTGGCGTCTGGACATTTTTAATCCGTGGAGCACGGGTATTTCCGGAAAGTATTTTTGATATTTGGCTTGCACCGCAGCAGTTTCGAAGCGGCGAGCTGTTTTTTCTGGTTCCAGACCCGGATGTGACGCTCACAGTTCCCTCCTATACGACAGATGCGGTGACGGTCACTTTTTATAATAGTGAAAACGGAAGCTTTTATTACCGCAGCGGCAGGGGCTTTGGCAGAACCGGGGAGATCAAGCCGGATCTGGCGGCGCCGGGCGTGGAGATCAGCACGGTAAACGGCCCCTACAGCGGCAGCTCTATGGCGGCTGCACTTACGGCAGGAGCCTGTGCGCAGCTGATGCAGTGGTGCGTTGCGGAGAACAATTACCCGAGGATTTCCGGAAGGGGAATCCAGACGTTTCTAAGTCGCGGTGCGCGGGAACAGACACAGGAAGAATACCCGAGCAGAAGATGGGGCTACGGACAACTGGACATGAGGAGGACATTTGATGAAATTGCAGGAAATTATCCGGAATAACTACAAATTTGCAGGAATCGCTGCAGCATCCTTCCTGATTGATGAGGGAATGAAAAATTGCGTAGAAGAATACGACGTGCTGGATACGCCGAAGGAAATTTTAAATGGAAAGGCGATTCTGCGGCGCTATCACAACAAGGGCGCATTTTTAAATTTCGGAGAACAAAAACGAAAGCTGGTGACATTGCTGTCCGTTCTTCTGACGGTGGCAGTGCTGGTGGTGTTTGTGCTGACGCTTGGAATGCGCGGGAAAAAGCTTTTGAAGGCCGGGTTATCGCTTTTACTGGGCGGCGCTTTTTCTAATACCTACGACCGCGTGATGCGGGAATATGTCGTGGATTATGTCAGCCTGAAAACAGGAATCACAGCGATCGATCGCGTGGTATTCAATCTGGCGGATCTTTGCATCCTGATCGGCACGATGGCGGTGGTGCTGGGTACGAGTGAACTGTAACAAAAATCGCAATTTATAGTTGACAAAACAGGAGAGACTGATTATTATACACATAAACATATCAAACAAATAGGTTTAAAAAAACGGCGCATATATGCGCAGTTTCGGCAGCATCGGATATTTACAGAACCAAACGATTTGTGATATGATAAGGACTGATGTGTGATGGTTCGGAAATCCGAACCTAATCCTGAAAAACCAGGCATCTGAGAGGATGCTGGGAAGGCAGAGTGATAAAAGTGGAACCAATGATACGGATTGCAGGCGTCAGTAAGACGTTTTCTGTCAAAGACAATAAGGTGGAAGCACTGAAAAATGTCAGTCTTGACATTGCAAAGGGTGATATTTACGGCATCATCGGTATGTCCGGCGCAGGCAAAAGCACGCTGGTACGATGCTTAAACTTCCTGGAACGGCCCACAGAGGGTACTGTTTATGTGGAGGGACAGGATCTTTCTACCCTGGATGCAAAACAGCTGCGACAGCTGCGCAAGCATGTTGCAATGATCTTTCAGAATTTTAATCTGCTGATGCAGCGGACGGTTCTGGATAATGTATGCTTCCCGATGGAAATTGCGGGCGTGGATAAAAAGACAGCCCGGGAAAAGGCAAGGGAATTTTTAAAGGTAGTAGAGCTTTCCGACAAAGAGAAAGCATATCCGGCACAGCTGTCCGGCGGACAGAAGCAGCGAGTAGCGATCGCAAGGGCGCTGGCAATGAACCCGACGATCCTGCTGTGTGATGAAGCGACCAGTGCCCTGGATCCTACTACGACAAAGTCAATTCTGGCTTTGTTAAAGGATATTAACGAAAAATACGGCATTACGATCGTGATCATAACACACTCCATGGAAGTTGTTCAGGAAATCTGTACCCATGTGGCAATCATTGATGCAGGAGAGCTGGCAGAAAATGGTACCGTGGCAGATGTTTTTGCAAGCCCCAAGTCCAGAGCTGCAAAGAAGCTGGTATTTCAGGGGGATCAGAAGGTGGCGATTATGAAGAGCCGCCGCTGCATCCGCATCGTATTTACGAAGAACTCTTCTTTCGAACCTGTGATTGCGAACATGGTTCTGGAATGCAGGGCGAGCGTCAATATTCTGATGGCGGATACCCAGGACATCGGCGGAATTGCAACCGGTCAGATGATTCTGCAGCTTCCGGAGGAAAATCAGACCGCAGACAAGATGATTGCGTATCTGAGAGAAAAAAATCTTACAGTAGAGGAGTTGAAGGATTATGTTGAGTAGCAAGGAAATTAGCATGCTGATCGAGGCTACCGGCACATCCGTCTATATGACGCTGGCCTCTACCCTGATGGCATATGTGATCGGTCTCCCGATCGGAATTTTACTGGTTGTATGCGCACCGGGCGGCTTGAAGCCTAAGGCTGTGCTGTATAAGATCCTGGATTTTATCGTAAATATTACGAGATCCATTCCGTTCCTGATTCTGATGCTGCTTGCAACGCCGCTGGCACGTCTGGTGACAGGCAAATCCTATGGTGCAAATGCAACGATCATTTCCCTGACACTGGCAGCAGCACCGTTTATTGCCCGTCTGGTGGAGTCTTCTCTTCTTGAGGTGGACAAGGGTGTGATTGAGGCGGCTCAGAGTATGGGTGCAAGTATCTGGCAGATCGTTTTTAAGGTGCTGATCGGAGAGGCGAGAGTTTCTCTGATCGTCGGTTCCACGATTGCATTGGGGACTGTGCTTGGCTATACTGCAATGTCCGGTGCCATCGGCGGCGGCGGCTTAGGGGATGTGGCGATCCGTTACGGCTATTCCAGATGGGATACCAAAATCCTTCTGGCGACGGTTGTACTGCTTGTTATTCTGATGCAGATCATTCAGATTGTCGGCAGCCGTTTATCCAAGAAACTGGACAGAAGACTGACCCATTGAGGGGCAGGATATTCTGTTTAGTCATAGAGTGGTTCCGGATACCAGAAAATCCGGCCGAGAGAGGAGAATATTATGAAAAGAAAAGTACTGGCACTGGCATGCACACTGGCACTGAGCGCAGGTCTGCTGGCAGGCTGCGGCAGCAGCACAGATACTGCTGCAGAAGCAGAGAGCACTGTAGCAGCTGTTGAAAGCACCGAAGCTGCAGAAGCAGAATCTACCGAGGCAGAAAGCACCGAGACTGCAGCAGAAGTGGAATCCAAAGGCACCATTACGGTAGCAGCAACTCCTGTTCCTCATGCAGAAATCCTGGAGGCAGCAAAAGATCTGATGGCTGCAGAAGGCTGGGACCTGGAAATCGTAGAATTTACCGATTACGTACAGCCTAACGAAGTAGTGGAGAGCGGCGATGTAGATGCAAACTACTTCCAGCACGTGAATTACTTAAATAGCTATAATGAAGAAAAAGGAACGCACCTTGCGATCGCAGGCAAGATCCATTACGAGCCTCTTGGTCTGTATCCCGGCAAGCAGAGCGACCTCGCTGCAATCACAGACGGCGCTGAAATCGCAGTTCCCAACGATACAACAAACTGTGCAAGAGCACTGCTGTTACTGGAGGCAGAGGGCCTGATCAAGCTGGATCCCGAAGCTGGTATCACCGCAACAGAGAATGACATCATTGAGAACCCTCACAACATCAAAATCGTTCCTCTTGCAGCGGAGCAGGTAGCTCGTACTCTGGCAGACGTTGACTTCGGTGTTATCAACGGCAACTACGCTATGGAAGCCGGTCTGACCAGCGCAGATGCAGTTGCTCTGGAGTCTGCTGATTCCGAAGCAATCCAGCAGTATGTAAATGTGATTGCAGTTAAGGAAGGCAACGAGAACAACGAAGGTGTACAGGCACTGGTAAAGGTTCTGAAATCTGATGAGATCAAAGACTTCATCAACGAGAACTATCAGGGCAGCGTTGTTCCTTACGACGGAGAATAATTTCCGCGAAGGACAGCTTTGAACCTGTAAAAGCGATGAACGAAATGAAATAATGGAACATTTTCGGTCTGTTGTGAAAACAGTGCCGATAGAAAACTGCCATCTGACGGGAAACTGCCGGGTGGCAGTTTTTTTATCGTATAGGAAACTTCGTTTCCATACGATAAAAATGCTCCGCGAGGATGCGCATTCGGCGCAGGGGCAGATGTTTGCAGAGCACGTATTCTATTGTTTTACCTGAAAGGTAAGATGTGATATAATGAGCACGAAAGAAAAACGAGCGACGCCGAAGGCGGCATTTGTTTTTCTTGTGCCATTAGAGAACGAGCAGCCTGCGTAGCAGGCGGTAAAGCGCGTCAGCGCGGGCTCACGATATAATGAGCGCAAGAGAGCGGGAACAGGTACGATACTGTGAAAAATGTGCCAAAAGCGCGTAAGTGTGAGCAATTATAAACAAAAGCCTCAAAGTGCCATTGCTGGTAGAATTTGTAATTAGGAGACTGGAATGAAACGATTTTTAGGATGGTTGGATCGCCGTTGGTACCTGTTTTTGGCAGGCGGCTGTATCGGCGCAGAGCTGCTGGTATTTTTGATTTTTCGGGAGAACAGCTATTTTACAGTGCAGGATAACCTCGATCTGTTTGTCGCGCACTTTCAGGTACTGAGCCACTCAAACAGCTGGTTTGCACACGGCGCGACGGTTCCGATGCTGGGCGGCATCAGCCGGGACAGCCTGAGCAGCGAATGGAATCTATACAATATTTTGTATACATTTATGCCGGTATTTTGGGCGTACCTGACGGGGTATTTTTTGAAAATCCTGATCGGGACAGGCTCTTTTGTGCTGCTGGCAAAGGATGTCTATCAGAAAGCGTATCCGCGGTACCGGGGAATCGCCTGGGCGGCTGGGCTGTGCTATGGACTTCTGCCGCTGTTCCCGGCATATGGAATTGCGTTTGCATCGATTCCGCTCGCAGTGTTTATTTTACGGCGGATCTATCGGAAAGAGGGAAAATGGTGGTATGCACTGCTTTTTGCCTACCCGTTTTTATCATATTTTTCCTACTTCGGATTTTTTCTGCTGGCGTATCTGGTGTGTGCGGTTGTGATTGTGTCGATTCGAGACAAAAAATTCTGCGGTCGTCTGGCAGTCGCTGTGCCGGTGCTGGCGGCTGGCTATGTTTGCTTTGAATATCGTCTGTTTGGACAGATGCTGTTTTCGGATGTCAAGACGATACGGGAAACGATGGTAGAGAGCAATTTGAACTTTTCCGAGGTACTCAGTCAGATCAGGGAAGCGTTTTTGACGCCGGTGTTCCATGCGGCTTCCGACCATGCAGTTTTCGTGCTGCCGGTGTGCGTAATTGTACTCGTCTGGCAGCTGATGGCGGCAGTTCAAAAGAAAAATCTGAAAAAGTTCAAAAGCAGCGCGCTTTTGTGGGTGCTCTTGCTGATCGTGTTCAATTGTCTGGTGTATGGATTGTACTTTCAGGGGGACTTCCGGGGATTGTTTGAAACGCTTCTGCCTCCATTAAAAGGTTTCCAGTTCAATCGAACCGTATTTTTCAATCCGTTTTTATGGTATGCGGCGCTGTTTCTGGCGTTAAAAGCGCTCTACGATACCGGAAAGCTTTTCTGGAAACGGATCGCAAATCTGGCAGCGTGTATTGCAGTTGCTGTAATTTTGCTCACACCTGCGGTTTACAATGAATTTTACTGGACCTGCTATCACCAGGCGTACCGTGCAGTGAAGCATACAGAGGTCAATCTGTTGAACTTCCGGGAATACTACAGCACCGACCTGATGGAGGAGATCAAGGCGGATATCAATTATGATGGAGAATATGCGGCCGGCTACGGATTGAACACCGCTGTGCTGGAATACAGCGGAATTTCCACGCTGGACGGCTATCTCGGTTTTTACCCACAGAGCTATAAGGAAGAATTTACGAAGCTGATCTGGCCTGCCTATGAGAGAGTGCCACAATGGCAGACCTATTACGGGGAATGGGGCGCACGGGCCTACCTGTTTGCCGGGAGCGGCGAGAGTATTTACAATCCTTACCGCAATCAGGTGCTGTCGGATCACCATTTATATTTAGACAGTGAACAGTTTGTAAAAATGGGCGGAAAATATCTTTTTTCCCGTTATGAGCTGGATAATGCAGAAGAGTTGGGCTTCACACTGCGGGGGATTTATTCGAACGAAAGCGCGCCGTATACAATTTACCTGTACGAAATTTGACAAAGTATTTGATACATGATATGATTGTGAGTAATGACCGCAGAGAGCGGTGCTGACAGATAAGGATAAGGGGGACATGTAAAATGCCGATCAGAATCAGCAATTATGCTGGAAAATTTGGATGGAACGCGAGAAAATATTTTCCCAGACTGGCATCTGAACTTTACCTGAAGCTTCAGTTTACGACCAGAGGAAAGGTACAGCAGGACTATATCGACTATTTTCTGAATGCACCGGAAATTCCGCATCCGCATGTAGTAAACCTGGAGACAATCAATCGCTGCAACTCGACCTGCGAGTTCTGTACGGCGAACAAAAATGCAGAAAAGCGCCCCTACGCCCGCATGTCGGAGGAGCTTTACTACAGCATTATCGATCAGTTAAGGGACTGGAACTACAAGGGACATCTGACCCTGTACGGAAACAATGAGCCCTGGCTGGATACCAGAATCGTAGAGTTCCATAAATACGCAAGAAAACAGCTGCCGGACTGCTTTATCTTTATGTCCACGAACGGACTGATCCTGGACATCGATAAGGTAAAATCGATCATTCCGTATGTCAACCAGCTGATTATCAATAACTACTGTCTGGACATGAAGCTGCATGACAACATTCAGGAGATCTACGATTATGTCAATGCGCATCCGGATGAATTCAAGGATGTTGATATCCTGATTCAGATGCGCTATCTGAAAGAAGTCCTGACCAACCGTGCAGGCAGCGCACCGAACAAAAAGGCAACCAGCAAGATTATCAAAGAAACCTGCCTGATGCCGTTTACTGATATGTGGATCACGCCCAACGGCAAGCTGGGTATCTGTTGCTGCGATAACTTTGAAGTAACGGATTTCGGTAACCTGAACAATATCGCGTTGAAGGACGCATGGAACAGTGCCCTGTACAAACGGCTGCGTACTGCAGTAAAGGACGGCAGACAGAACTGGGAGTTCTGTAAACACTGTGACTTTATCGACACGAAGCTGCGCACGGACATTGCGAAAGAAGCAATGAAAGAAGCAGGATACGGCAAATACGCGAAATAAACGTCGGTTCATGCGTAAAAGCAGCTGCGCAGCAGCAGAGCGCATCGAAGATGCAGCTTTGTAGATGACACGGGCGAACTGCACTGAAATTAAAAAGAAAAAACAGGCTGCAGCCTCTGACAGGAAACTATGTCAGAAAGGCTGCAGCCTGTTTTGGTTTTAGCAGGACGCAGAAACGGCGAAAGAAAACCGCTTTGCGTCTGGTTCTCTTTCGCCGTGTAATTCATGACAATAGAATGCTCGCAGAGCGCGCATTCTATTGTTCGTTTCTGTCTCAGTTTTTCGCTTCGTGATATTCTTTTTCCGTATTGACGTTCCAGATGTTGGAGCGGTCGCGGATACCGTTTACGATGTTGTGTACGACCTCGAAAGAGGTGCACATCGAATGGTCGATGTTGTTGTAACGGTGCTGACCGTTTCTGCCGACACAGTAGAGGTTGTCGATGCCGTTGAGCCAGTGGATCAGAGTATCGATTTCCTCGTAGGTATCGAAGTAAGCGGGATAAGCTTTTTTAACAGATTCGGAATGCGTATCAAGCACGTCATCCTTGCTGTCGATCATGCCCATTTTGATGATCTCGTCCACAGCAAAGTCAGAAAACTCCTGATCGGACATATTCCAGAGCTTATCGCCTTCGTTGCAGAAGTATTCCAGACCGATCCATACGGTATGCTCGAGATCGACAACCATGTAAGGTGACCAGTTGTTGTAAATCTGGAAACGGCCGAGCTGTACGTTGCGGTCATGGACATAAACCCAGTTGTCCGGAACGATGTTGCCGACGGTTTTGATCTTGGTCTTGTTTTTCAGATTGAGCTTGCGCACCAGAACGCCCAGTGTGCGGTAATCACGGTAAGGAAGTCCTGCCGCAATTTTGGCTTCTTTTTCCGGAACGTCGTTCATACCGCCGACGAGATCGCGGATCGGCATGGAGGAAATGAAGACGTCAGCTTCTTCGCGGATCTTCTTGCCATCCTGCTCGTAGGTCAGAGCGACGATGTGGTCGTTTGCATCTTTTTCCAGACCGACAACCTTGCAGCCCTTTAAGATTTTACCGCCCAGCTTTTCGATTTCGGAAGCGGTTACGTCCCACAGCTCGCCGGGACCGAGCTTGGGATAGCGGAAGGATTCGATCAGGGAGGTTTCTACCTGATGGGCTTTTTTGGTCGGTACGATTTTCCAGAGGATGTCTTTTAAAATCGCAATAATGGAAAGGCCCTTTACGCGCTGTGCACCCCAGCTGGGATCGATGTCTCTGGGATGACGTCCCCAGAGGTTCTCGGTGTAGTGTTCAAAGAACATGGAATAGAGCTTCTTGCCGAAACGGTTAATATAGAAATCCTCGAGGGAGTTTTCCGGGCGTTTGTGGATCAGGCTCGCGAGATAGCTGAAGCCGACCTGCATCGTCTGGAGAAAACCCATGTTCATGAAAAGCTCAGGCTTTAACTGAATCGGGTAATCGTAGAATTTCTGGTCAAAATAAATACGGGACACGCGGTTACGGTTTAGCATAACGCGGTCTTCTTTCTGGGGATCAGGACCGCCCTTTTCCAGCGGAACGTCGCGCTGCAGCATGATATCGTCCGCTGCGGGAGCCCCCTGCATGGGAAGCATCTGTTCCCACCATGCATTTACTTCCGGAACCTTGGAGAAAAAGCGGTGACCGCCCATATCCATACGGTTTCCTTTATAGTTGACGGTCTTGGAAATACCGCCCATATGAAAACTTTCTTCAAATACAGTTACTTCGTACTCATCGGACTGCTTTAACAGTTCGTATGCCGCGGTAAGGCCGGCAGGGCCCGCGCCGATGATAAAGGCTTTTTTCATGAAACAGGATTCCTTTCTCTGATCTTGTACTTTCGGTAAAACATTATAATGCGTCAATTATCTTTTATTGTAACATACATGCAGGTACTGTTCAAGCAGGAAATCAGACCGCAGGAAAGGACAGGTGAACTGGTGTATGATGTTAAGATCGTGCTAAAAACGTTAAAAAGGGGACGCAAAATACACAGGAAGTCGACAGGAGATTACAAAATGATGTATTTCAAATTCTTTTCGGAGGGAAAAAAGTTCTATATAATAAAAGAAGCAGTTTTGTATGACGCATAAAACTGCATGGGGATTGAGCCGAAGGCTCGTGATTTTGAGGATGTCCAAAATATGGACAGAAGGGAGATTGCATGAACAGAATCTTATTATCAACGCAGGAATGCGGCAGCCAGGAACTTCTTCAACTGACGGAAATGCTTTGCAGGGAACAGGATTTTCAGATCATTGTTTCAAGGACGTTTCCCTTTATGGAAAAGGAAAGGAAAACAAAAACCGTAGAAAACAGGGCGGGCGATTTGTTGACAAAGCTCGGGTTTAAGGCGAATCTGAAGGGTGTTGTCTATTTGAAGGCAGCTGCGAGAATCGGTCTTGAGGACAGGGAAGAGCTGGAAGGCGTAACGAAACGACTATATCCAGCCATCGCAAAAAAATGTAGGACGTGCGCCGGCAGAGTAGAGCATGCAATCCGGCATGCCATTCATACGAGCTGGGAAAAGGGAGATGTCAGGCAGCAGCGCATGGTGTTTGGATACGACAGGGGAAGTGGAAACCGTCCGACAAACGCGGAGTTTATCGCACGCATGATTGACTGTCTGGAACGGCAGGATCATCTCTTATATTCCTGATTCCTTCATTCGGAAAATCAGCTCCAATTTGATAAAAACGTTCAAAGGGGAACAGCGTTTGGCACAAGTTGCGCCAGAAACGGACTGTTCCCCTTTTATAGTGGACAGATATCCGCAGGTTTCGGGTTACGCTGCCTGGTCGGGGACGATACGTCAGGAACTATCCCCCAACCGGGCGGCAGCTTATGCTTCCTCACCCGATCCGATCTGCCAGCAGCATGTCGATCAGGCAGCGTGCAGCAGCGCCGAGAGGACGGCTGGGATCCCGCACGAGACAGATGTAGCGGTTCGGAATTTCCTCTGTAAGGGGAATCGAAACAATGCGTTTTTCAGAAAGTGCCTGCGCTGCCAGATCCTCCGGCATAAACGCAAGCCCCAGATTATGGCTGACAACAGGCAGCAGCAGGTCGGCACTGGCAAGCTCGATATCGTAGTTGAGGGGAAGTCCGTGGGCGGCAAAGAAGTTCTCATAAAACTGATGGGACATGGTTGCCTCCGTCAGACCGGCGAGAGGATACTGTATCAGCTCCTGCAGGGAGATGGGCTTATCCATGAGCGCAGAAAAACGGGGGCCGCCGACTAAAATGCTGCGAACGGGACGGAGCCGGACTGTGCTGTAAGGCTTTTCAATCTGCAGAGGGGTTGGAACAACAGCGACATCGGTTCGCCCTTCCTTTAAATCGGAAAGCATGTGGGCAGTGGTTCCGTTACTGATGCGGATTTTGACATCCGGATGCTCCTTCTGGAACAGCGCCAGCCGATCCAACAACAGGCAGTGGAGAGCGGTTTCGGTTGCTCCGACGCTGACTGCTCCACCGTGCAGGCCGAGGGAAAGCCCGAGCTCCTCTTCGCCTCGCAGGATGCGTTCACAGGCGGGAGCAACATATCGGTAAAGCATCTCGCCCTCCGGAGTCAGGGTGACGCCGTGACGGGAACGGATAAAAAGGCGGCAGCCCAGCTCGCTTTCTAAGTTCTGGATGCTCCGGGTCACGGACGGCTGGCTGGAAAGCAACATGGTAGCAGCACGCGTGAAGTTTTTATATTTGGCAACATAATAAAAGGTCCTGTAGTAATCAAAGCTTGCAGACATGGGAAATCCTCCTGGGATCGTGAAAAAAATCACAGATTTTATTCAAAAGCAGACATAAAAGCAATTCTGTAATACGTTTTTGGTATTACACACATATCAGATTTATATTTTTAAAAAAAGGGTAAATCTAGTATAATACGCACGGAGCAAATTGAAAAGCATTTATAACGTACATGCTCAAAACAGTAGAAAAGGAGGCATGTGAACATGGGGCAGTCCATTGAAGAAGTCTTAAACAGGCTTGTGGCTGTGGAAGACGCCGCACAGCAGATGCAGGATGCGGTGGATGCACAGAAAAAGGAACTCGCTGCTCAGATGGAAGAAAAGAAAAAACAGTTTGACAGTATGCTGGAGTTAAAGACAGAACAGAAGACCGAAGAACTGGAAGCAAACATGGAGCACGAGAAGGCAGCCGCGCTGGAAAAACTCCGGGAGGAAACGAAAAAACAGCTTGCCGGAATGCAGCACAAGTATGATACAGAGCACGACAGGATTTCGGATGAAATTCTGCAGTCCATGATTAAGGATGTGAGCAGATGAGTTTATTTCGTTACAGCGGTCTGACAACGAAGGTACGGGCCATGAGCGGTGCGCTTTTGAGCAAAGAGGATTTTGACCAGATCAGCACCCTTGGCAATGTTCCTGAGGTTGTCGCATGGCTGAAAAAGAAGCCGTCCTATGGGAAGGTGCTCGGAAATGAAAATGAGAACACCATGCATAGAGGACAGGCGGAGGGAAGGATCAAACGTTCCTTCTACGCTGATTTTTCCAAGCTGTACCGGTTTTCCAACATGGAGCAGAGAAATTTCCTGGATACGTATTTCAGACGCTACGAAATCACCTGTTTAAAAAACATTGTACAGGCGATCCTGTCAGACAGCCCGACACTTGCGGATGTTTCCGATTATGAGGAAGCCTTTGCGAAGCATTCGGCATTTCCGTTAAAGAAGGCAGCGTCTGCAGATTCGATGGAGACGCTGGTCAGCGTCCTTTCGGATACTCCTTACGGGGATGTGCTGCGTAAGGTGGCAGGCAGCGGGTCCACAACTCTGTTTGACTATGAATTTGCATTGGATATGTTTTATTTCAGGGATCTCTGGAAACGTGTCAGAAAAGAATTGAAAAAAGAAGACCGGGAAGCAGTGCTGGAATCGGTGGGTGTTACAATCGATACCCTGAATCTGCAGTGGATTTACCGTGCCAAACGCTATTACGGGATGAAAGCGGCAGATGTTTATGCCCTGATCATTCCGGTGCATTACCGGCTGAACCTGGAGCAGGTCAAACGAATGGCGGAGGCGGAGAGCACAGAAGAAATGTTGAACTTCGCAAAAGAAACCAGGTATGGAAAATATCTGCAGGAAATGGAAAAACCGAATCTGGAACGGGTCGGCAGTATGATCCAGGAAAACGTGCACCGTGCGCTGATGAGACAGAACCCCTATTCAGCTGCATGCCTGGAAGTCTATTTATATAGGAAAGAACAGGAAGTGCACAGGATCATCACGGCGATGGAATGCGTCAGATACGGTTTGCCGGCTGAAAAAATCAGAGAATACCTGGCATAAAGGAAGGTGCGGCAAAATTGATTGAAAAAATGAAATTTATCAGTGTGATCGGGCCAAAGGATCAGCTCGACACAGTAACCAGGCAGTATCTTTGCCGGTATGAGATACAGCTGGAAAATGCGATGGGCGAATTGAAGCATTTAAACAACATCACACCCAACGCAGAGTTGAACCCTTACCGGGAAGCAGCAGGAAGAGCAGCAGAGATCGCTGCGCTTTATGGAAGCAAAGCAACGGCAGTGAGAGACATGGATGTGGATACAGCCATGGAACGGATCACTGAAGTGCAGAGCAGAATTCAAAAGGCAGACAGAGAGACAGATGCACTGGAAAAGGAACTGAAAAAGGAGCGGGGACTGCTGGATGCGGTCAGCCCCTATCAGGAGCTGCATTTTGATATTTCCAGAATCCTTCACTTTAAAGAAGTAAGATTCCGTTTCGGCAGACTTCCAGTCGGCTACTATGAGCGTTTAAAAACCTACGCATACGACGATGCCTGCACGATTTTTGAAAAATGCAAGGAGACGGAGGATTATGTTTGGGGCGTTTATTTCGTTCCGGCGGCAGAAGCCAAAAAGGTGGATGCGATTTATGCTTCTCTCCATTTTGAACGGATTCATCTGGAGGATGCCTACGAGGGTACCGTTGATGAGGCCTGCCGGGAATTAAAGGAAAAAACAGATGCCCTGGAGCAGCAGATCACAGCAGTGAGAGCAGAGCTTGCAAAAGAATTAAATGGGATGTCTGAATCGATCTCTGCTGCAAGCAAGACCCTTGCGTATGAATCCAAGCTGTTTGATGTCCGCAAGCTGGCGGCATTTACCAAGGCGAAAAACGAAACCTTCTTCATCCTCTGTGGATGGATGGAAAACAAGGAGGCAGATCTGCTGAAAAAGGAGCTGGAAGAGGATCCGGATATTTTCTGTACACTGGAAGAAAATCCGGACAGAAGAGTTTCAATCCCTCCGACTCGTCTGAAAAACCCGAAGCTGATCAAGCCGTTCGAAATGTTTATCCAGATGTATGGCCTGCCGAACTATCAGGAATTTGACCCGACACTGTTCGTGGCGTTGTCCTATTCGATTATCTTCGGTGCAATGTTCGGTGATGCGGGACAGGGTCTGGTGCTGTTGATCGGCGGATATTTATTGTACCATTTTAAAAAGATCAACCTGGCAGCAGTTCTTTCGAGCTGCGGATTCTTCTCTACAATTTTCGGACTCCTCTATGGCAGTGTATTTGGTTTTGAGGACTGGATCCCGGCGCTGTGGTTGCGTCCGACGGAGGCAATGACGAATCTGCCGGTGATCGGAACACTCAACACCGTATTTGTTGTGACGATCACCATCGGTATGGGACTGATTCTTCTGACGATGATCTTCCATATGATCAATTCCCTCAGGGAGAAAAAGCCCGGAGAAGCACTGTTTGATACGAACGGACTGGCTGGCTTTGTATTTTACGGTGCAGTTGTTGCAGTCATCATGCTGTTCATGACCGGACATACCATTCCGGCAGCAGGTGTTTTGGTTGTAATGTTTGTAGTACCGCTTTTGGTCATCGTATGCAAGGAGCCGCTCAGTGCCCTTGTGGAAAAGAAAAAGTATCAGGATGAAAACGGACCGGTGATGTTCGTAGTGCAGGGCTTCTTCGAATTATTTGAAGTATGCTTAAGCTATTTTTCCAACACCCTGTCCTTTGTCCGTATCGGTGCATTTGCAGTCAGCCATGCGGCGATGATGCAGGTGGTTATGATGCTGGCAGGCGCAGAAAACGGACAGGCGCCCAACGTGATCGTTGTGATCGTCGGCAATCTGGTCGTAATGGGTATGGAAGGTCTGATCGTAGGCATTCAGGTACTCCGTTTACAGTATTATGAATTTTTCAGCCGCTTCTACAAAGGGGACGGCAGAAAATTTGAACCCTATTTATCAAAGGAAGAAAACATTTAAGGAGGTCATTTGTCATGACAAAAGTTTTATTATTCGCAGCACTTGTAGCTTGTATCGCAGTTCCGTTCCGTGTATTTGTAAAAGGGGAACAGACAAAGCACAGATATAAAACAACCCTGGCATTAAACGGCGTAATGTTCTTTGGACTGATGCTTTTTACCGGCGTTATGATGTTCTCCGGCAACGCATTTGCAGCAGAGACTGCTGAAACTGCAGCAGTTGCAGCAAGCAGCACAGCAACCGGCCTTGGTTATATTGCAGCCGCACTTTCCATCGGCATGTCCTGTATCGGTGGTGGTATCGCCGTAGCGAGTGCAGCAAGCGCAGCACTTGGTGCAATCAGTGAAGATTCCTCTATCCTCGGTAAGTCCCTGATCTTTGTAGGTCTGGCCGAAGGTGTCTGCCTGTATGGTCTGATCATCGCCTTCATGATCATTGGTAAGCTTTAATGAAAATGTATCTGATCAGCGACAACATTGATACCTGGACAGGAATGCGGCTGGCAGGAGTAGAAGGTGCGGTGGTCCACGAGAAACAGGAGCTGAAGGCAGAAATCGACAAGGTGCTTGCCGATAAGGAAATCGGCATCCTGCTTTTGACGGAAAAATTCGGAAAGGAATTTCCGGATATCATCGATCATATCAGGTTGGAGCGGAAGTTACCGCTGATTGTGGAAATCCCGGACAGACACGGCACAGGCCGTGCACCGGATTTCATCACATCTTATGTGAATGAAGCGATCGGAATCAATATCTGAAAAAGAGCTGCATAGGCGCAGCATCTTTTAGGAGATATTTCGGAGGAGACCATGACAATAGACGAAAAGCTGCAGCATTTTATGGATGTGACCACAGAAAAGGTCAATGCAGAAAATGCCAAACAGATGCAAGAATATGAGCAGGGACTGGAAAAGGTCTATGAGGATTACAAAGAGACGGCCCTGCGCAAATCCGAGCTTGCACTGAAGTTAAAAGAAGAAAGCTTAAAGAAGCAGATGAACGCAGATCTGGCAGCAGAACAGATCAAGATCCGGGAACAGACCGGAAAGCTCCTGCGTGAGCTGGATGAAAAGCTTTCTTCCGAAGTAAAGGGAAAGCTGGAACGCTATATGGCAACCAGCGCATATGAAACCTATCTGGTAAATCAGGCGCGTGAAATTGTGAAATTTGCAGATGGAGACGACGTGACCGTTTATATCGATCCGGAGGATATCTGCCATAAGAGCGCGATCTCTGCCGGCGCAAATGTAGCCGTTACTGTGAGTGAATACAGCTTCGGCGGAGGCGTGCGTGCGGTAATTTCCAAACGCGGCATACTGATCGACCAGTCCTTTGATACGAAACTGAAGGAAGCTTTTGATGGAAAGGAGGCGAGCCTTAGATGGAAAACTCGTTAAGCATTTATGGAATCAACGGCCCGCTGGTCACTGTCAAAGGTAAGACAGATTTAAAGATGAGCGAGATGGTATACGTCGGCAAAGAAAAGCTGGTCGGCGAAGTGATCCGTCTTTCTCCGGAGCTGGCGACGATTCAGGTATTTGAAGAGACGTCCGGCTTAAAGCCCGGAGAGCTGCTGTATCCGACGGGCGCAACACTTTCTGTTACCCTGGCACCCGGCATCGTGTCCAATATCTTTGATGGTATTGAGCGCCCCCTTGCCGAAATTGAGAAAAAATCCGGTAAATATATCGACAGAGGCTTCTCTATGGATTCTCTGGATACTCACAGGAAATGGCAGACGAAGCTGTGTGTAAAGCCCGGAGACAGAGTGTCCGGCGGTACGATTATTGCAGAGGTACCGGAAACTCCCGCCATTGTGCATAAGGTAATGGTGCCTCCCGACGTGGAGGGTATTGTGGAAACAGTTGTTCCGGACGGTGAGTATACGATCAACGATACGATCGTAACTCTGCTGTTAAAGGATGACAGCGTAAAAGAGCTGACCATGACCCAGAAATGGCCGATCCGTATTCCCAGACCGAATCAGAAACGACATCCGGCATCCCGTCCGCTTGTAACCGGACAGCGTATCCTGGATACCCTGTTCCCTATCGCAAAGGGCGGCACAGCGGCGATCCCCGGCGGTTTCGGTACCGGTAAGACCATGACCCAGCACGCGATCGCAAAATGGTCTGATGCAGATCTGATCGTTTATATCGGCTGCGGTGAGCGAGGAAACGAGATGACGGAGGTTCTGGAGGATTTCTCCAAGCTGATCGACCCCAAGTCCGGAAATCCCATGATGGACCGTACCGTTCTGATCGCCAATACCTCCAACATGCCGGTGGCTGCCCGTGAGGCGAGCATTTATACCGGTCTGACACTGGCAGAGTATTATCGTGATATGGGTTACCATGTAGCGATCATGGCAGATTCCACCTCCCGTTGGGCAGAGGCACTGCGTGAGCTGTCCGGACGTCTGGAAGAAATGCCGGCAGAGGAAGGCTTCCCGGCATATCTGGCGAGCCGTTTGTCTGCGTTCTATGAAAGAGCCGGTATGGTAGAAAACTTAAATGGAACTGAAGGAAGTGTTACGATCATCGGTGCGGTATCTCCGCAGGGCGGCGATTTTTCTGAGCCCGTTACCCAGAATACGAAGCGTTTCGTCCGTTGCTTCTGGGGGCTGGATAAAAACCTGGCATATTCCCGTCATTTCCCTGCGATCAACTGGCTGACCAGCTACAGCGAATACCTGCCCGATCTGGCGAGCTGGTATGCAGATAATGTAGGCTCTGATTTTATTGATGACAGAAATCAGATGGTAGCGATCCTGAACCAGGAAAGCAGTCTGATGGAGATCGTAAAGCTGATCGGCAGCGACGTTTTGCCGGATGATCAGAAGCTGACTCTGGAAATTGCCAGAGTTATCCGTCTGGGCTTTTTGCAGCAGAACGCATTCCATCCGCAGGATACGTCTGTGCCTCTTGCAAAGCAGCAGAAGATGATGGAGACGATCCTGTATCTTTACGAGAAATCCAAAGCACTGGTATCTATGGGAATGCCCATGTCCGTGCTGAAAGAGGATAAAATTTTTGACCGGGTAATTTCCATTAAATACGATGTGGAAAATGACCGACTGGACAAATTTGATGATTACAAAAAAGCAATCGACAAGTTCTACGACGACGTGATTGCACGCAATGCATAATGGAGGGAAAAACGATGGCAATTGAATATTTGGGATTAAACAGTGTCAACGGCCCCTTCGTCGTGCTGGAGGGTGTCAAGGGCGCGGCTTATGATGAGATCGTGGAGATCGTTGCAGACGGTAAGGAAAAAAAGCTTGGCCGTATCGTAGAGATCAACGAGGACAAGGCGGTTGTACAGGTGTTTGAAGGCACAGATAACCTTTCCTTAAAAAATACCCATACCAGACTGACCGGACATCCGATGGAAATCGGGCTGACGGATCAGCTCCTTGGCAGAACCTTTAACGGTATCGGTGCCCCGATCGACAATCTTGGTGAAGTTGCAGCAGAAAAATATGCAGATGTAAACGGAAAACCGTTAAACCCGGTATCCAGAGAATATCCCCGTAACTATATCCGTACCGGTATTTCTGCGATCGACGGTCTGACGACCCTGATCCGCGGACAGAAGCTGCCGATTTTCTCCGGAAACGGTCTGCCTCATGACCAGCTGGCTGCACAGATCGTGCGTCAGGCATCTCTGGGAGATAACTCCGATGAGAAATTCGCAGTTGTATTTGCTGCGATGGGTGTAAAATATGATGTTGCAGAATATTTCCGCCATACCTTTGCGGAAAGCGGGGTATCCGATCACGTTGTCATGTTCCTGAACCTGGCAAATGACCCGGTTGTAGAACGTCTGATCACACCCAAGGTAGCGCTGACGGTAGCAGAATATCTGGCATTTGAGAAGCATATGCACATCCTTGTTATCCTGACGGATATGACCTCCTTTGCAGAGGCAATGCGTGAGGTTTCTTCGAGTAAGGGTGAAATCCCGTCCAGAAAAGGGTATCCGGGCTATCTGTATTCCGAGCTGGCGACGATTTATGAACGTGCGGGTATTGTAGAAGGAATCGACGGTTCCGTAACGCAGATCCCGATTCTGACCATGCCCAACGATGATATCACACACCCGATCCCCGACCTGACCGGTTATATTACAGAAGGGCAGATCGTTTTGGATCGTGCGCTGCATGGACAAGGGGTATACCCTCCGGTCAATGTACTGCCCAGTCTGTCCCGTCTGATGAAGGATGGTATCGGTGAGGGCTATACCAGAGCGGATCATCAGGCTGTCGCAAACCAGCTGTTTTCTTCTTACGCAAAGGTGGGCGATGCGAGAGCACTGGCGAGCGTTATCGGTGAAGATGAGTTGTCTGCGCTGGATAAAAAATACCTGGCATTCGGTAAAAAGTTCGAGAAATACTTCGTCGGTCAGCGGGAGGATGAAAACAGAACCATTATCGATACCCTGGAGATCGGCTGGAGCCTTTTGCGCATGCTGCCCAGAGAAGAACTGGATCGTGTGGATACAAAGATCCTGGACGAGTATTATGACAAACAGGGTCGTGTACTGGAATAAGGAGCGTTATCTATGAATACAAACGCATTTCCTACAAAAGGTAACCTGATGCTGGCGAAAAACTCCCTGACGCTTGCAAAGCAGGGCTATGAGCTGATGGATAAAAAACGGAATATCCTGATCCGGGAGCTGATGAATCTGATCGAAGAGGCGAAAACGATCCAATCAGAGATTGACGCTACGTTTACGGAGGCATACCAGGCGCTTCAGCAGGCAAATATAGAGGTGGGCATTCATTCTGTGCAGGAAATTGCAAAGGCGATTCCTGCAGAGGATTCTGTGCGTATCAAAACAAGAAGCATCATGGGCACAGAGATCCCGCTGGTAAGCTGCGCGGAGGAGAAAAAAATCCCCTATTACGGCTTTTATAATTCCAGTGAGTCGGTGGATGCTGCCCGGGAAAGCTTTTTAAAGGTAAAGGAGCTGACCGTCCGCCTGTCCATGGTGGAAAACTCCGCCTACCGTCTTGCAATGAATATCCGCAAGACGCAGAAGCGTGCAAACGCCCTGAAAAATATAACGATTCCATCTTATACGATTCTCGTAAAGGATATCAGCAACGCCCTCGAAGAAAAAGAACGTGAGGAGTTTACGCGTCTGAAGGTCATTAAGAGAAATATGAACCACTAAAGCAGCTTGCCAGAAGGATATCTGGAATCGCTGTCATAGTAGAAAACGTCTGCAGGAAGCTGGTAGCAATCCCACTTTTTGCGGGCGTTTTTCTATGTTGTTCTATTTCATTCGTAGTTTTCCGGATGCAGCTTCCATGCCTGCAGGAGAATCTGTAGACAGTAACCTTGCGTTTACGCCTGGCAAAAAAAGTTTTAAAAAGCTGTTGACAGAACAGAAAAACGCTGATAAAATATCTATCTGTTGCGGCAAACGGCTGTAACATGAACTTCTAGAAAAGTTCAAAAAGTGCTTGACATCGACAAATAGTCCTGATATACTTTATGACTGTTGCGGCGAACGAAAGCAACACGGATTTCTGAAAAGAAATTCAAAAAAATAAAAAACTGCTTGACATGAACAGAAAGTTCTGATAAAATAAAGAACTGTTGCTGCGAGTGATAAGCAACCGGGTTTCGAAAGAAACTTGAAAATAAAATAAAAAAAGTTCTTGACAAACAGAACTGCTTATGATAAAATAAATAAGCTTTCTGAGAAACAGAACAAATGTTCTTCGAAAAGAAATACTTCTTGAGAGGAACAGTACCTTGACAAATAAACAGTAATGCAACCCTGAAAATTCCAAACAGAACAAAAAGTTCTGAGAGAAATTTCAGAGAACAAAAACCTAAAACAACAGTAGAACGGTAAAATTAGCCAGACTGATTTTGACCGGACAAACTTAAACATGAGAGTTTGATCCTGGCTCAGGATGAACGCTGGCGGCGTGCCTAACACATGCAAGTCGAACGGAGCTGCTTTGATGAAGTTTTCGGATGGATTTAAAACAGCTTAGTGGCGGACGGGTGAGTAACGCGTGGGTAACCTGCCTCACACTGGGGGATAACAGTTAGAAATAGCTGCTAATACCGCATAAGCGCACGGTTCCGCATGGAACAGTGTGAAAAACTCCGGTGGTGTGAGATGGACCCGCGTCTGATTAGCCAGTTGGCGGGGTAACGGCCCACCAAAGCGACGATCAGTAGCCGGCCTGAGAGGGTGAACGGCCACATTGGGACTGAGACACGGCCCAAACTCCTACGGGAGGCAGCAGTGGGGAATATTGCACAATGGGGGAAACCCTGATGC
>ENA-OPWC01000026-OPWC01000026.1-human-gut-metagenome-genome-assembly--contig:-NODE-26-length-119518-cov-6.993245_pt1 | contig 119518 bp, 143 predicted proteins | sample MGYA00241504_ERZ502000 | MGnify/ENA primary metagenome ERZ502000 (study PRJEB25962, sample SAMEA2042005) | human gut metagenome | biome: human gut; feature: human-associated habitat; material: faeces...
ACTTTCTCTGATCGAATATCTTCCTATTTATTTGTCAAGGTACAGTTCTTGTATATTATACCATATGCAACCCTTTTTGCAATAAAAAATACCTTTACGAACTGCACTTTTTTCGATTTACCGTTGCTTTACAAAATTATACCTTTATATATATATATCTATCCAAAATTATACATTTTCTTCACTCTCCCTTACAATATGTTTGCAGAAATAAATATATTATTTATCTTTATAAACATACTATATCATATTGCTTCTCTTATGTCAATAAAAATATTTAGTTTTATAAATATTATATATTGAAAAAAAAACATTTTATGTTATAATATAAATAAATCTGGTAAATAAATCGGAGGTATATTATGATAAGTTACAAGCCACTATTCAGATTATTATTAGAAAAAAATATGTCAAAAACTCAACTACGAGAAGCCATAGGATTTTCTACTGCAACTCTTGCAAAACTTTCCAAAGGGGAATACGTCTCATTGGAAATTCTTGACAAGATATGTACCTATATGCAATGCAATATTGCAGATGTTATTGAATATGTTAAAGAATCTGGTTTGTGAACCATAAAATACGGAGGAAATTGACTATGAGTATATGTAACAAGCATTTATATTGCGAAAAATGCGAATGTTTTATAAACAATATGTGCTTTGAACCATACACGCTAAATGATTTAACAACAAAATATGGGAAAGAACCAAAAAAAAGATATTGCGGTTATAACCCAATAGATACATCAGAACGTAGAGAAAAAATCCGAACTATGATGGGATTAGATAAAGATTTTAATTTACATGATGTATTGGTGACACAAAAAAATTGTTTGTGTATTGATGATTCATATAAAAACATAGATTGTTATACTTTGCAACATATTGTAGACATGATCTGCTTTGATGAATACGACTTAAACGATTTTCACTTAGTGGAAATTCCAAATTCAGATACATTTCATTTTCAGAATAGCAAAAATAATAAACATTTTTTTGTAATAAGAATCTATGGTCAACCAGATATTCATGGCGAGCCGGATGACCATTGGACGTTTGCATATATTACCGCCGATCAAAAAATAGTGCATACTCAAACTATTAAAGAAGCTGTAGAAAATTGTTAATATCAAGTGAACTACTCGGTAAATGAATTGCCGAGAATTCCCACTTGAGATCCTAAAAAGGATGTGATTCTTGTCTCACCCAATGCTGCAACTATTAAAAAAAGCAGGTTCCCGGCAAATTGCTAGAAAACCTGCTTTTTGTGTTACATTTTATTCTGTTTATCATGGTTATATGTTTGCATATTGTAGATAATTTGTCGCTTGTTATCTTCTTCTTTTTTATTGGATTCCAGACAAAAATGTAGCCCTGGTATTAACACCAAGGCCTACATTTTCAAACGTTATTTCCTATCCTAAGAAACTTGCCACTGCTCAATCCAGTATGCAGAACGGTCAGCGTATATTCCTCTTCAGATCTGCTGTACGATCAAGTCCTCAAAAATAATCCTGAAGTTTGTTTAATATATCTCTTTTCGTTAGACTTTTATACTTCGAATCATTCCGCACAATTAAGCCTCGCACGACTAAAGTCACGAGTGTCCGACGGCTAATCATCAAAGCAATTCGTGAATTGGAATAACAAACATCAGCTTTGCTTTAATACTGCTAATTGAAACATACGGGTTAGACCAGTATCTTGAATCATTTGAGTCCTGGCGGTTATCTCCAAGAACAAAAACGCATCCATTCGGAACATCATAGGTATATTCACATTCGGTGATGATGGTATCATCTAAATAGGTGCTTTCATCAAGTGCCTCTCCATTAACCAGTACTTTCCCATCTGCAAAAGAAATTGCATCTCCTGCAACACCTATCACTCTTTTTGAAACAATTTCCCCGTCATGTTCAAAGAAAATAATATCCCCTGTACATGGCAAGCTTTTCGTGTATGCAAGCCGGTTTGAGATCGTAAAATCACCGGTAACCATTGCCGGCTCCATGCTGCCGGATCTAATGTAACCATTTAATAATACATAATGGAAAATTATAAACAACATTCCGACAAATACTGACAAATTAACTATCTTGCCAATCAGCCACCAAAGCTTTCCCTTCTTTTTCCGCGGTTTCCGAGATTCGTTCGTATATACATTTATGATTGTTTGCGTTCCTTCCTCCTGGTGTTTTTCCGTTGAATTATCTTTCTTCTCACTTTCCATTGAATCGTCTGGAATTGTTATTATGGTCACTTTACGATCTTCGCTACAATATTTATTTTTCACTCTTTCTTCATGATCACATTTCACCTCCTCATTCTGTTTTGGCGATTCTGGCATTAGATTTTCAAGTGATCCTTTTGGTTCCGGTTCAACTTCTGACACTGTATTTTCTGGAACAGAAACTTTATTTTTCTTTATTTTCTGTCTAACTTTTAATTTTTTAAAAAAATTATGTTTATTTTTTTCTGTTTCATCTGTCCTTTCCGATTGCATTTCCTCTGCTTCATTTTCATTGCTTTCTTTATTATTTAATCTTTTTTTAAAGACAATTTTCTTTTTCAGCAGTGCAAATTTTTTTTCTTCTTTGTCAGTATGATTTTCATCTTCATTTTCATCTTCATTTTCATCTACGTCATTCATTACTAATACAGATTCCTGTGAAGTTTCATCATCTTCTGGTTTATCATTTTCCACGTTTAAATTATTTTTAATCACAGTTTCTTTTTGTAATTTGTTTTTTCTTATTTTAGAATAGATCAAAATACATACAATCACTATAATTACTATAAGACGCGGATCCATTTGTACTTTTTTCTCTACTTCATTGATAGTAATTTCGTATTTCGTTTCATTACCGGCATCATCTGCAGCAACAACCTTTATATGATTTTCTCCTAAATGCAGAGCACATTCTTTATCAAAATGACCATCTGTTGCTACCTTTACATCACTATCATTTATTTTAAATGTATCGTAATTTGTGACATTCCCTGCAATCGTAAAGGATGAATCTGTTGTTTCTATTCCGTCATATTCTTCATCAAAACTCAAAACCGGTGCTACAGTATCTTTGTAAATTTCTGCAGCTGTTGATTTCATATTTCCATCCGCATCCACAACATACACTTTTAATTTATTGCTGCCATCATACTTTAAAGGTATTTTCAGATCATAATCTCCCTCGATCATCATATCCGTTGTCAATACACATTCGTCATTATCTTCAGCATAAATGCTATATGTATTTCCTAATGCTACATGAATTGTAATTTCATCTTTATTAACCTTTGTCTTATCAGGAAATTTGATTGTTACATCGGGATTATAAAAAGCATCTATATTAAATGTCAACTCGGCTCCTGTTATGCTGGAACTTGCAGCTGGTACGACACTTACAGATATTTTTTGAATGTCATCATTTAAATTACATTCAAAATATTTTGTCGTAACCTTTTCATTTTTTACTGTTTCTCCCGTATCAGGATTTACGACTTTTACATTGACCGCTCCACATGTTTCGTCTGTCCATGTTACAATAAGCGATGAGTCCTTTAAATACATTTTTAATCCGCTTATGTCTCTCCCAATCTTAATATTATTGTCAACAATATCTGTTGTAGATGTTTTTTGGGAATTAACAGAAAGCGTTACCTTTCCAATATCATCTTCTGATGCACTAATAATATTGACAGTATATTCGCCCTTCTTCGTTTTATCCAAATCACAGGTCATTGTCTTTCCATCAATCACTGTAAAATCATGTGAATTTTCCTGCGTATCAATCAGTTCCGCCTTATAGTTTCCTTCACTCTCAAACTCAATTTTAAAAGAACAGGCAGAATAATCGTTATCCAATGTTACCTTCATTTGTTTGTGAAATCCATTATATTCCTGTTCCTGAACTTCTGTTTCCATTTGCAGGTCTTCATTAACTTGTCCTGCCCGTACACCTAATGTTGAAAAAAATAAAGATGCAGAACAGATACATAAAAAAAGTACATAATTTTTCCTCATAATTTTTATCCTTTCTATTTTTTTGTATGTTATACCTTGTACATCCTTTTGTCAATTAAAAATCCAGTAAAATAAACCCTTTAGAACCTTTTTTACTTGATAAAAAAGGGGTCTAAAGGTATAATTTGTAGGAACTTATTTTATAAAAAATTAGAATATCAAGCTGGGCTACGCGGTAATTCAATTACCGCGTAGCCCACATCAATAACTATTTATCAATTTCTGTAACGCTATATCAAGTAATTATAGGTATATTATAGTGGAGGATTATAATAATGAAAAAAAATAATACACGCATTATTCCGCAACGTTTGCTGCATTTACGTTCAGTGCTTGGCTTAACACAGACGGAATTAGGAAATGCAATAGCAGAAAACTTTTATGCATCAAAAGGTGAACGAATAAGTTTAACCAGTGGTTATATTTCACACTGGGAAACTGGTGCAAAACCTATTCCGTTGAAATATATGAATACTTTATGTGATGTTCTTGGATGTACAGAAGAATATTTATTAGGAATATCCCAAGATCCAACAAGTAGTGATCCATCTAAAGCGTTAGAAAAAAATGAAGTCATTTCTCCTATGCCAGATTCAATTCCATTAAATTCATTATATAAATATGATCAACTTCCTATCTATATAGTGTTTAATGAATTACAGCATGCGAACTGTTGGGGATTGCTAAATATAAAAATGAATAAAATTATTCTATCGGATTCCGTAATTAGTTTATCTTCGATTGACTTTTCTTCAATATCCATATATCCAGCAAATCCTAATTTCACAGCTGGTATAAAATCTGCTTCTATGAATAAATTAAGTTTTGCAGATGCCATTAATTCAAAAGTAGTGTATATCGAAGTATGCTCAAATGATGCAACTATACGCTCTCAATACGAAGGATATTACCACCATAATGAAAATCAAACCTGTTTTATTAATAATTCCGGTCTGACACTTCCATATGACGGTATAAACAGATATTACAATGTTTATTCTGTTGCACGTTTTTGAACTACTAGGAAACTGAAATATTAGAGCATCTGATGTACAGAACAATACTCCGCAGGATAAAAAAACCATGGTGTTAATGCCATGGTTTTTTTATCTCAGATCTTTTCCATGCTACTATGTTGAATTTTATCGAACATGTTGATTCTTTTTGCTTTGGCAAAGCCTCACACGACTAAAGTTACTAGTGTGCGGCAGCTAATCATCAACAAAAATCCTCTTGCAAAAATATATTTTAAGTTATATTATACCATTATATACCATTGCAGATAAGGAGGTTTTTTTCTTGAATAGATGTCCAAATTGTCAGAAAGAAATTGATATTGAACATTACAAAAAAAGAGGAAACTGTAAATTCTGTGGATACAAATTAGATTTAGATTCATCGGATGACTCTTCCTCTAAAAGTAAACTTATTCGCACATCGGCAAATAAAATAAAAAACAAAGGTAATATTTTTGAATCTTCAAATAAATCCTCTCAAAAACAGCTTTTAAACGAGAAAACTGTACAAACGGAACAAGAATATATTCCAAATATTGCACCTATCGATTCATCGGATAAATCAATATCTGATGATGTTCAACTGATTTCCCTTTCTCATGGCACCGAAAAAACAGAGACCTTAAAAAAAGACATTACAGGTAATAAAACAGATTCATCGGAATCTAAATCCAACTTACTTGCTGAAACTCTATATGAAGATCCTATTTTTCTTAATAACGCAGGACCACTTGATTTTAATGATCCGGAGGAAGAGGATGAGATTGAAACAGATCAGCTTAAAATGACTAATGATTCCCAAATTGATTATAAAACTGATCAGTCATCTGTACCTTCAGATCAGGAAAATAAAGCTATTAAAAAGGTTTGGAAGCCTCTCATTTTTCGATTATTACTGTATATTATAAAAAAATATCATGATTCACGAACGGAACAGTTTGAAAGCGACATGGACTTTCATTTTAATGATGATAAATATTACAATGACAATTTACCACAAGTGTTACCAGGCATAGATACAATTTCAATTACGTCTATTTTAAAAGTTGTTGGCTCTATACTGGCACTCTTACTGTTCATTTTATTTATCATTTATTATGCATAAATCAAAAATTTTTTTAGGAAGGAATTATATGAAGGAAAAATTAACACATAAATATTTGGAAATTGATGAGCCATTAAGAAATTATTTCACAAAAAGATATGCTGAATATCTTATCTTCCTTTTCAGTGGAATTACTTTTTTACTTGTAATGCACATGTTTGCATTTTTGCCTGTTTTTCTTATAATCATGCTAATTTTTATTGGAGGGCTTTCTTATAACTGCGTAAAATGTTTAGATGGAGACATTTTAAAAATTTCTGGTGCAGTAGATGAAATCTATATTCCACGTGCTCGAAAGAAAAAAGCTTTCGATAGAGATTATCTCATGCTGCGGACTACAGATCAAAAATTCATAAGAGTTTACAATATTAAATCATTCAAAATAGCCGAAAAAAATGGTGTAACCATATATTTTCCCAGGACCGCTCTGTCCCAAGAAAATAATGACACATACAAGTTACAGCAGTTTCTATATCTAAATATCGATCAGCGCGAAGTTTAGAAAGCAAAAAATAGGCACCAGAATTCCTTGTTCTGGTGCCTATTTATTTAACTTTTCAGAATAATAGACTTTTTTATTCTTGAATTTCACGGATATTATCTTTCAGTTCCTTTAATTTCTTCATCGCTGCCGCAATGATCTGTTCTGTTTGTATAACATCCTCCACTTCATAATCAAGAGCATTTATTGACTGCAGCTGATTGTTAATTATTAGCAATACTTTACTTAAATCCTTTTTCTTGATTATTGGCATCTGATCATGTTCTACACCGAATGATTTGTATTCATCTATATTTTTATCTGATTCGTTAACCTCTGTTGTCTTTGTTGTAGTTTTTAAGTTTTCAGCAGGCTTGGTTCCTTTTACAGACAACTCTTTTAACATTGGCTGATTAATTGCCTTTTCAAATTGATCTATACTTTCTAATTTAAATGAAGAAGTTACATTTTTTTCATTATCTATCTCATTTTCTAATTCATTTTCAAAAAGCAATTTTTTATTTCTTTCAAGATTTTCTCTATAAGCCTTCTTCTTCTTAAATAAATCAATAATATCACCTAATTGTTTGGATGACATTTTCCAATTTTCATCTTCTAAATTGGTGTTTTTCTTTATTTCCTCATACAATTCCTTTTGTTCGTCTAATGAAAATGCCTGAACGTTTAATATTGCCAATAATGATGCTGGAAAATTCGGATTAAAACACAATTCCTGTAACTCCGTACTTAGTTTTAAAATTTTCCAATAATTTCTTAAAGTTCCCATCTTTATATTAAAATGTTCACATGTTTTTTCATCAGCATTGTCAGGTCCTTCTTTAGGAATTAAATAGTTATCTTTCCAGTAGGCCATGGCTCTTGCTTTTTCAAGATAGCTTTTTTCACGATCGAAAAAGTTTGAATCAACTAATTCACCAGCCTTGTCTGCTTCCAATGTATCTTTCTTTATAATGGAAGGAATCACTTTTAATCCAGCCATAGTTGCTGCCGTAAATCTTCGCTCACCTGATATTATCTCATAACGTCCATCCTCTTTTTCATATAAAGTCAACGGCTTTGATATGTCGTATCCTACTCTTTTAATTTGATTTGCAAGCTGAGGTATGTCTTTAACTTCAAAAACTTCTTTATTATCTGGATGAACATCAATTAAATCTATTGGCATGTTCACCAGTGTATTTTTAGGAAACTGTATTTCATCTGATGGTGTCTTACCTCCAAATAATGCAGCCTGTCTCTCTTCTTGCAATTTTTTTTGATTTTCTTTATTTATGCTTCCCTGTTTCCCAAAAGCCATTACAAAATGCCCCTTTCAAATAACTCTTCAATCATTCTTCTTATTGCCATTTCAGCATTCAATCTTGAATTTTCTTCTCTCTTGGATTTGGTTTCTAACAGCTGTATTGGCTTATTCTGTTCAGCGCACTCTTTAAAACGTGTAGTATGGGGAATTATAGATTTTAGTTTTATCTGTGAAAAAACCTCATGACTGTCTATGAATTCTTTGGTTTTATCTGAAATTTTTGTTCTTTCCATATTATTCAATATCAAAGCATCCACATGAGTTGCCTTGTCCTCAGCCATACTCTTTGCCTGCGTCCACAACTCTAGAAAAACATCCGCACCACGAGCAGAATTACAATCAGGATCTGTTACTAAAATAATATGATCGGATATATGTAACGCATTTTGTGTGCATAGTCCCATACTTGGTGGCGTGTCGAATATAATGTAATCATAATAATTAAAGAAAACGGCATTCTTTTCAATATAATTCCTTAGAAGCTGTTCTCTCATATATACGCTAATCAATTTCCATTCAGTGCCGTTTAAATACATTGTAGATGGAATAACATCCAAATTCTGTAATTCCGGAATCGGGTTTAACATAACAATGGATTGTGGGTCTACATTGCTATCATCAAATAAATCTGCAACAGAAGCTGCATCTTTATCAAAAATATCAAACCCACAGTTTGCACTTAAATTACACTGCTGATCAAGGTCAACGGCCAGTACTTTATATTTTTCCGCAAGAATTCCTGCCATATTAAAGCACACCGTTGTTTTACCTGCACCACCTTTCATAGTGGCTACTGTAATAATCTTTGCCTTTATATTATTCATTTTTTCCTCCATACAATCGTACTATCATTATATTAATTTTTTTAAAAACTGTAAAGTGCTTTTAAAACGATAAACAGTACCTAAAATTATATATCGTGCAAATCATACTTTTTATACCACGATATATATATATGTGTACCAAATCATACTTTTTTAATACTTACGATGTAGAATAATGCACTTTTAATTAAAAAACGTTACTTAAGAATATTTATATCGTGTGTACTTTGCTTTTTATAACACGATAACCATATATATATGTCAAATTTTACTTTTTTTATTGTACGCAATATAAAAATAACGTACTTTTATTGACAACAACGTTCTAAAATGGTATATATATGGTATATTATACTTTTAAAGTAAACTTGGAGGTAAAAAAATGGGAAAAAAAGTAACTTACTTAGGACTCGACATTGGAAATTACGATGTCAAAACCGTCAATACATCTACACCATCAGGTTTTAACGTATTTACAACCAAACCTTACGGCGTATCAGAATATTTGCTGTATAATGGGAAATATTATACGCCTTCTATGGACAGATTTGCTTATAGAAAAGATAAAACGAAAAATGAAAATGCATTTATCATGTCACTATTCGGCATTTCAAAAGAATTAATTGTCAGAGCACAAAAGAAATATGACCGAGAGTTAAAAAGGGCGGAAGAAACATCATCTTACCTGCCAAGTGTAGATAGCATTCAGGATGTGCTTAACGAAGCATATAGCTTAAATTTAGGAGTTGGTGTGCCTCCAACACACTATGCAACATTAGCACAAAAAACCATTGACTACTATAAAGAACACTTTTCAGAACCGGTAGTATGTGAATTTAATGGATACAGAATAGAAATCAACTTAAATTACTGCCAATGTTATCCGCAAGACATTGCAGCCGTTTGCGGTTATGCTCCAAAAAAGAGAGAAAATTCCGTCATTAATTTTGACAGTTACTACGCTATTGATATTGGAGGATGGACCATCGATGTCATAACATTTATTAAAGATACGCTTGATAATCTTAAATGTGATTCAAAGACGATTGGTGTTCTTCCTATGTATGAATCAATTATTAAACATGCAGAAGAAGAAACAGGTAAGAGAATTACAAATGATATTATCGAAAGTATTTTGACTGGTAAGCCAACATTAGTTCCGGAGGATGTTAAAGAACTTATTCTCAATGATGTTAAAAACCACGTCCGATTGATTTTAGGAGGACTGGTTCAGTTTGGTCTTAGTTTTGACCTTTATCCTACGCTTTTTATTGGTGGAGGCTCCCTTCTTTTTCGCAAATATATTGACGAAGTTAAAGATGAATTCGGCTTGATAAAATATGAATTCATCGAAAACCCAAACGCCAATGCGCTCGGCTATGAAAAACTGATCAAAAAGGAAAGTAATAATTAATACAGTGGGAAGGAGGAGGCAGCTATTATGCTGCCTAATTGCTTATATGAAAAAACATGACTACGTGCGATCTAATCTGACATATTGGTTAGATGATAAAATACAATCGCAAGTTTATAATTTCTTACAAAAAATACCTCGAAAACAAGCTGTTTTTGTAAGCCTTCTTGTCCATAAATATTTATCTGAAAACTATGACGGACATCTTGAAGATATAACCGCTAAAGAAGCTGACTGGTTATATAAATGGTTACTTTTGAAACAACATGCAGATAACATGGGACTTGATATTACACCGTATAAACATATTTTTAAGAAAATTGTTGAATTGCAGCCTGAAGCATCGATTGAAACAATATGGAATATTTACACAACAATAGCTGCAGTAAACGATGCAAACAAACATACCTCGTCTTCTCTCCCAAATGTTTCCAATATTGATTCCGCTTTAGATGACTCTGAACCTTCTATGTCCGATAAATCTGATCCGTCAGTTCCAACATCAGATTCATCCGTCTCACATGAAAATAGTTTGGACTTATCAAATGAAAATGTGTCAGCTGATCCAAAAGACATTACAGAAACATTATCCAACACCGCCTCTAATGAAAGCGAAAATAATACTGATACGGATAACGAAAATATAGACTATAAGAAAAGTGATACAGATGATGAAAGCGATGACGATGATGATGATGTACTTAACATAAATGCAGTAAAAGCTCTTTCAGGTTTCAAAATGCCTGGATAGATATATTTTATTCATTGACACAAAATGTATACTATGGTATATTATACATAACAAAACCACTAAAAAACGAGCATTCTATGCTCGTTTTTTTTAATAAAATTCAGGAGGTAACTATGCTTATTATGGTTATTCGTAACAAAACACCAACTTATCTTTTTTATTAATGTATTCTAAAAAAAGAAAGGAGCTCAGATTTGATTCTGAAAAAAATGAACACGCAAATTAAGAAAAAATATATTTATTTGACATACATGTTGTTTGCCGTTATATCTTCTGCAGTTATTTTTCCAGTATCTGTTTTTTGTGACAATCTTACTGACACAGACTCATCAGGAATAGTCCAGCTTTTTGCAGATATTTATATAAAATGGTTTTGGGTCCCTTTAATTGTAATAGCTATTATATGGGGCTTCTCACAAAACGACCAAGCAAAAGAGAAATATAAAAAATCTATGATTGTGCTGATAGTAGTCTACGTTATTGCAAGCAAGTGGAGTACATTTAAAGCAACGATTGAGCTTATATCATCCAAATTTGGCGAAGCCGCTATCATCCTTCCGTCTTTGCATGTTCAGGAAGCTGGAATTACTTCCATTGTATTTTCATCTCCTTTACAGCATATTCCGTTTTTGTTTTCATGAAATTACAAACGGACCACTTTTTATAACTTCAACATGTAGTGTCAACTATGATGCACCTGCAGTCTTTGTAGGTGCATTTTCCAAATTATAATAAGATTTAAGGAGGAATCTGTTTGAATAATATTGTATATAATGCCTTTACTTCTTTATGCAAGCTGGCTCAAACCGTGCTGTGCTTGGCTCTTCAATGGCTTACTTCAGAAATAAGAAGCAATTCATTTGTCCCTACTAAAGAAGTTTTTGTAAGTAGTGAATTTGGCTTTTTATCAGAAGAGCTATTTGATAAAATTCAAAACACTTTTATGATTTTATCCGCTGGATTAATCATATTGTTTTTTATCATTCATATCACAACTTACTGGAAATATATATTTACAGATGCAAAAGAAACTTTTTTGGAAACTTTACTAAGACCTGCTTTTGCTTTTATAGGATTACGGTTCATTGTTCCTGTATTTGATATGCTCTTAACCTGGAGTGAATCTCATTATAAAGATCTGTTTATTGATAAAAATATTATTTCAGATCTTACGGTATCTTTAGAAACAATAAAAAACATTTTTAATCCTGACAATGGCATCAAAATTTTAAGTGATGACGCAATAACAAATTTTCTTGCTTCTGCTGAAACTTTGGATAATGGTTTTTATTTATTACAGATATTGTTGCAAATCATTTTTTTCGCAATAGTATTTTATAATTTTGTAAAACTTGTAGTTGAACTTATAAAAAGATACATTTTTTCTTCTTTTATGTACCTATGTTCCCCAATATTCGTATCTTTCTTTACGACCGCCGAATCTCAAAATGTTTTAGCTACATATTTTAAAGTATTTGGAGTTAATATAGCTGTTATATATTTGACTAAATTCTGGATTCAATTAAGTTTATACGTTATGGCTACCAAAAACTGCAACTTTACAAATATGTGTATTATGATTGCTATTATCCAAATAGGTGTAAAATTAGAATCTCATTTGAAAGACTTTGGCTTGTCAACTGCAAACATGGGCGTATCACTCATGGATAACATTGCTTCTACTGGAGCCGTTATAACGCTGGCATCTAAAAATATAGCCTCTTCCGCCGGAAAATCACTTGTGAATATTGGGGGATTAACAGGAAATATGGGACTTTCAACACTTGGCTCTGCATTAAGTGGTCAATCTATAAATCCTTCTAATGTAGCAAAATCAATGAACGAGAGTGCCGGTGCAAATGTACGTGAAATGTTTGGAACAAATTCTACTTCAAGTAATTTTACGAAATCTCAGGGAAAATCCATGGAATCTGCAATCAAGAATGATGGATTATTTAGAAATCAAACGTTGCAAGGAACCCTTGCACACTTAAATCCATCTGGTCAGCAGGAAGCACTCCAACATGTATTTAACACATCCTTTAACCCATTTTCAAATAAACTTTCAGAATTGGGTAATACAGTTACACCTGTTGGATATTCACAGAACGACGGCTTTGCTTTTAGCTGTAAATCCGGTATGAACAATATCACTCGTCAAGGAACTATTAACGACACTCCAAAACGTGGGAATGGTGTTGTTTCTATGCCATTCCAATTATCAAATGGGAAAATGGCATATGCCAATTTTGAACCAATGACTATGAATGCAATACATAACAGCGGTGTTGATGCATTTTATAACAATGCTAACGAATTGCTGGGAAGAGATAATTTAACATCCATGGAACTTGATACCGGCATAAAAATGGATCAATTTGCATTTGGTGGTGATACTAATGCTTCGCATTATGCTGCTGTACCTAATAACACCGGTGGATTGGATGTACGCTATAACGCGGATGGAATTAATGCCATGAATCTTGATACTTCTCCTATTGTCGGCGCTATAACTCAAAATGGACAAAACCTAAAAGTTTCCGATTATAAATGGGGCTCATCTGGGAAATCTCCTGAACAGGAAATCAGCGATACTTTTTCTAACGGTGCCTGGTCAAATATAGGTTTATCTAATGTTAAACCTCAAGATGTGAAACTTGATAATTCAACTGGCATGGTTCAGTTTTCTGCGATTGACAAAGCAAGTGGTAAACTAAACAGTTACACTGCTTTTCCATCTGTTTCTATCCAAAATAAGGTTACTTCAAATAATACTGTAACTGATTCAACATTAGGATCTTATACTTTTATTAAGGCTCCACATGTTTCTGAGAATAATCGTAAATAGATATTATCCTAAAATACAACTACCCTAGTAGCTTTTTTCTAGGGTAGTATTTGTTACATTACACTTTTTATTTGTATCTCATTTTTGTATAAAATAGTATAGGTATATATATATCAATGTATAATTTGTCTACAATTCAACAATTAAATAAACGAATAATCATTAAAGTATGCTGATTGCTTGTTAATCAAAAGAAAGGAGAACTGGATAAAAGGATATGTTAGTGTTATTTCAATTTACATATCTTTCTCTTCTATGTAAACGTTATTTATATTGAGGGAATCCTACTTAAATTCATGAATGATAATAATCCTAACGAAAAAAATGAAAATATGAGAAACAGTTCAATACCCAATTCCGGAAATAAGTTATTAAAAAATCTTCATGCCAAAGGCAAAGGTCCAGAAACTGGTTTTTCTGCAGGTGCCGGGGCTTCTGCAGCCAGCTCATCTGCAGCCGGAACAACAGGTGCTTCCACTGTAACAGCAACGGCCGCGGCAACCGGCGCTGTTGGTTCTACTGGAGCGGGTGTTGCGTTTATAATCTTATTGCCTATAATTATTGGAATATTTTTTACCTTGTCTGTTACTATCATATCCGAATATCTGACACCTGAAAATGTAAGTAAAGCAGCTGTAGAATATGAAAAAAACAAATTTACATTTGAAAGTATATCGGATTTTTTCAGCAGTCTTTTTCATCTTGAAAAAGATATTGATAAAATAGAAGTATCAGATGATGAGTATGATAAAAATAACGAATATGATGTTGGTTTAGTAGAAAATCTTAATGCAATAAACACAGCCTTAAACTATAGTTACAATAAATATATGAACGATTATATAAAATCTTACTGTTCAACCAACGACTATGATTTTTCTTCTGTCTCTGACATCATACAAAAAAAATATCCGAATGGTTGGAAAGATATTTATTCAAATATAAATTATGGAGAACTTATAGTATATCTTTCACTGGGATATAAAACTAGAGCATACGGAGAAGGACTGGAATTAGGTGATCCAAAAGTAATCTTCAAAACAATTTCATCAAAAGACAATGTTTCTTATTTTTTTGGATTAAATGTCTCTACAGAAATAATAGATACAAATACACAAGCTGACTCTGAATCCCAGGAAACAATAAATTCTGAAACTACGACAGATATAAATAAATCTCAGTTGTTACAGAATATATCTGATCCTACAACACAAAAGAATTTAACCGACACAGATACGTCAAACGAAACTGAGACTGTTAATACAAAAAAAGTTGTTATTAAAGATGTGGAAATTCTTCCGTTTTGCCAAAAGAACATTTTTAATTTGCTTAAAATAGATATGAATTCCGAATATGATTCTAATATCACTTTTTATGATATGTCCGACAGCAAGTTATTACAGGTAAATGCAATTTGTGAAGACACCACTGGCTCATATAGAACAATTTATTATACATTAGGACTAGATAACCCTAAAGCACAATATGATTATTCCTTTTCTCCTTCAAAAGACTCTGATCTGTTTAATCAAGTTACAGTTGAAAGTGTAGCGGGGGAAAATTCTAAAATAGTATGGCATTACCTTAAAACACAAGGTCACTTTACCGATGAAGGTGCTTCTGGAATTATGGGTAATCTTATGGCTGAGCATGGATTTCAAACTTCAATGCAGGGAGAGGGAGGTTCAGTAGGTATCGCTCAATGGACCGGTAATAGAAGAGAGTCACTAATTCTTTTTGCACAAAGGAACAATGCAGAAGTAACAGATATTAATATACAGGCTGCATTTTTAACCCAGGAATTACAAAGTAGCAAATACGATTGCATAAGAAATGCAAATGACATAATTGATGCCGCTGATTATGCTGCATTTTATTACGAAGCGTGTTCAAGATACCCTAGTTATGAAGCTTACCTTGCTGGTAAATATGCTGGTAAAATAGATTGGCATCGATATTTTTTTTCAGATAGAATGAATACATATATTTTAGATTTAGATAAAAGACGAAATTATTCTACAACCTTTTATAATCTTTATAAAGGCACAGAATAAACACTCCGATTTGTCAGAGTATACTTTTTATACAAAGATATTTATATATGTATCCATAATTATACCTATAAAAATTGAACAAATTTTTTTCAATATGGTATTCTATAATTAAACGAAATATTTAAAACGATACGGAAAGGAGAATGGATTCAATAAACAGATCCAATTAGATTTATGAAAAAAATATTATTGTTTAGTATTACGTTATGTTTGACATGCACATTAAGTGCATGTTCTAATTCTTCTAGTAAGGCAAACAAAGCAAGTAACCAAACGGAAGATATTTATGAAACAAGTAGCCAGACAAATAATTACTCATCCGATACCTTAAGTCACATCGAAGTATTACAAAGTGATGGCCCTGGCAAAGAATTTTTAAATGTTCCTTTATATTATAATGAAGACTATCCTGCCATTCAAAAAGAATATCAATCAACATCAGCAATGTCTTTGCTAACATGTTTGAGTATGATAAACAGCTATTATTCTTCAAGTTATGTCACTCCAACCGAATATAGCACAGCTCACGAAAGCATTCTTTCTGCAACTGTTGATCAAAACATATCGGATATGGCAAAATCAGTCAATATGACTGTAGATAAATATAATTTTGATACAGAAAAACTAAGCGATTTACTTGTAACTGATCGAAAATTAGTTTTGCTCTATATCCCTCATTCAAGCAAGTTTGGTAGCTATTCTTCCTTTTTGATATTAACTGGAGCTGATGCAGGCGACATTTTTGTTCGTGATCCAAACAGTAATAATTCGAATTTATATCGCCCACTTACAGAACCTTCCTGCGATTACTTTACATTATGTGAACAAGCATCATCCTCTTCATTTATGTATGTATTCAACGATATACCAACGAAATGATTTGCAGTACCAAATTATATTATTATTTCTACAGAAAGGAGAGTGGCAGCTTACATATTTATCCTAGTTACTATAATGTATCTGCCTAATTTTTTATGAAAATCAAATTTAAGAAAAGCTCTATCTGCATATTAGTATTTATCATTATAATATTAATAATTGCTGTTTTTACAAATATATCTTCTACCGGTTCTTCAAATACTTCAGATTCCTTTTACAGTGATGATTCTACAACAGAAATCACATCTGACATTTCAACTAAGCAAACAAACACTTCATATGGATGTTTAGATAAAGATTATTGCTATATTACAAATCCGTTTAGACTTGCTTCGATTGATTTTTTGGCAGTCGGTCTTACAGCATATGGTGATTACGTTAACGAAGTTGCGCAATCACTTGGCTATACAAACACGCAACTTGAAATTACAGAAGTTTCAGAAAAAAGCAGCCATATAATTGTAAAAATGCAAATCATAAATACCGATTCATATATTACAGTTACATATGATAATTTAACAAACGAATTCTCCTATGAGGCAACGTGATCTGTTTAACATGCCGTAATCAAGGAACTCTTATATCCGTAGGATTAAGGGTTCCTTTTTTCTGATATAATCCTTCATGATTTCAATCGGTTTATATTGGTATATTATAATATTTTATTTACTTTTTTATGGTGCTTTGCTATAATATAATTAACCATCAAAAAAACACCATTAAAAAACCCAGGACTAAGTCCTGGTTTTTTTGTTTTAGAAAGGAGGTATAAATTTGAATAATGATGAAGAAAAAGATCCTAATTTATGGTTTCTAAACAAGAATGTGATTTCTAAAGGCAAAACATTTGGCATACCAAACCGTAACATTTTTGAAGCAGTATTTTTTACTTCACTAACAGAGTATTGCATTGTAAGTATAAACTTCACAAAAGTAGCGTTTGTATCATGTACGGTTATCATATGTCCGATTGTATTTGGCTTATTTCTTCGCGGACTAAAGAATCGGTCCGTTTTGCAGATTTTATTTTCAAGTATTAAATTTCATTTTAATCGAAGAGAACTGCATTTAAGAAGTCCAGAATATGTTAAAAAGGAGAATCAATATGCAAATGAAGAAACCATCAACGAATCCTTCTTTGAGTCAATTTGGAGACACATTCAGAAATGGCTCAGAAGTTTTATCGAAAAGTACAGCGACAGTGAAGAAACTGATAGCAAATAACTTAAAACATCATCTTTTAGAAAATGATTCAAAAAATAATCACACAAATAAAAATCATCAAAGCTTTTCTTTTTATGAAGGAGCATCCCAGGACTTTATCCCAATAAAAAATATTCAGGATGAAATGATTATTACAAAGGATGGTCGCTATCTATCTGTTATAGAAATTCTGCCTATTAATTTTTTTCAAAAAAGTAAAGACAGAAAAGCATCCATAGCCCGCTCATTTTCAGAAATATTTCAAAACAAATATGTCCGCTGGCAGCTGAAAATACTTCGTGATTCTGGTGATTCCTTTGAGACAATAAATAATATAAAGAAAAATTGTCCAAAGCAAATCAATCCATCTGTTAAGGATTCACTAAACAATTATTGTATGTATTTACATCAGCTGGCTGCCAAGGGTTCTATTGTTGAACGCTTTTTTTTCATTTGGGAATACTCAGGTCTTGATGGCGTTAAAAGCCGCGAAGAAAACGAAATAGCACAGGCTATGAGAATTGAAAAAGCCAGTATTATTCAGTCACTCCATGATTGTGGAAACGTATGTTTGTCTCACAAAGATGAAAATTTGTTCATCTCAGAATTTCTTTATATGTATTTTAATCGAAATACCAGAAAAAAAGAATCTATTTATGAACGCTATTCTCGGATTAGTGAAGATTTCCGGAAATTCAAACTAATGACCGGAATTGAAAAAGAACTTACCTATTCAGATTTAATCGCACCCAAAGGACTATATTTTATCAACAAAAATTATGTTATGGAGGATGGTCTATATTACGGGTACATAGGATTTTCAAGCAATTCCTGGCCAACAGAAGTTTATACTGGTTGGTTAAATCGTTTTAATTATGGTGCTGACGTAGACATGGATATCATTGGTAAATTTGTACCTCCAAATATTTCTATGGCACTTCTTACTCAATATCAAAATGCAACGCATGCAGATGTTTCTGCATTATATAGAAAAGGACGGACTGAAAAGGCTGATTTAAAACTAGCCAAATACCAAAATGTAAAAGATGTTATTGATAATATGAATGCAGGTGCAGATGTTTACGATGTATGCATAATACTAACAGTTCGTGCAACATCACCAAATGAATTACATTCACATATACGTGAAATATGCCACGATTTAAAACGAAAATGTCATATTCAACCAGATAGCTGTTATCTGTGTTGCGAAGACTATTTTAGGCTTTGCATGCCTTTTTTATATACTTCACCAACTTTCAGCAGACTTAAACATAACGTTTTGTCAACAAAATTAGGATGTTTTTATCCTTTTACTTCATTAACAATTAACGATCCAAATGGTTTTGTACTTGGAGTTACAGAAGCAAATCAAACATTGTCTCCTGACAATTTCAATACAAACTATTATGTAAATGCAAATATGCTGATTCTTGGTACTTCCGGAGCCGGAAAGACATACACAGAAGAATTGATTGGACACAGAGCTTTTCTTAATGGAAAACGATGCTTTTATATCATTCCTAAAAAAGGATATCAGTATAAGCGCGGCTGTTCTATTGTAGATGGTTTATATGTTCAATTAGTTCCTGGTTCAAAACATTGTATTAATCTCATGGAAATTCGTCCAGAAGGAAAGATTGATTTATCACAAATTGATGATGATACCATTGTCCTTAATGAAAGCCTTCTTGCAAAAAAAATAACAAACATTTTGCTATGGATCAATGTGCAACTTGATACACCTATGACATCATCTGTTTACGCGCAGCTTAATAAGATTTTAATATCGCTTTATGCATCATTTGGCATAACGGATAATAATGACTCTATATTTGCTGACGTAAATAAAACATCTCTAAAAAAGATGCCTATTTTGTCTGATTTTTATGCAGCTATTCCTAATGAATCATTATATGAAAACATCAAACTTGTTCTTGATACATGGATAAGCGGGTCCTGTAAAAATATGAATGGTCAAACGAATGTTGATTTAAATAATCCATATATTGTCTTTGACTGTGATGAAGATATTATAGGTGACAGACTTTTACCGGCATTTTTACTGATTGCATTTGAAATGGTTTATAGCGTTGTTAAATCATCAACCACTACTAGAGATATTATTTTCTTGGATGAAGTGTGGAAGATGATGACTAATTTGGAATGTGCAAAATTAGTCTATAACATGATCAAAATCATACGTGGATATTTAGGTAGTGCTATTTTAGCCACACAGGAAATGAATGACTTTTTACGTGGAATGCAGGAATATGGGGAATCTGTTCTCAACAATACTGCCTTGGTTATTCTTCTAAGAATGAATGAGAATGATCTTAACAGGGTTGCTGGAACCTATAAATTATCATCTGATGAATGTGAAAAAATATTAAAGTTCCGGCATGGAGATGCATTAGTTGTTTCAAATGGTGACAAAATCAAGGCTCATATTATTCCGTCTAAAAGAGAGGACGATGCTTTCAAAGATGACACAGTCGTTGCGTAATGAACCAGTTTACCAATTTTTTGCATATTATGAAGAAAATGTACGTTTTATTTCTTTATAAATACATATTAATTTTTGCATCGTAACATTTAATCACATAAAAAACACGTTAGCATTTCAAGAATGTACACAATATATATACATATACACGATACTCACATATTAACGTACCTAATTGTGTTTAAAAAGCACGTTAGCATTTTAAGAAAGTACGCAATATATGCGTAAGTGTACGATAATCACATGTTAACGTGTTTAATTGTGTTAGTAAAAGCGCGTTAGCACTGTAAAAAAGTACACAAATAAATAAAAATACACAATAATTTGCAGCTAACGTGTTTAAATCATTATTTGTTTAACGTGAAAGGAGAAAACAATGTCACAATACACTTTATCAAAAGAGGAACAGGATCTTATAAATATCATTTCTCATATTGGATGTCTTACAACATACCAATGTCACTATGTTCTTGACAAATTCATGAAATGTTCACTTGCTCAGGAAAACAGAATCCTTCAAAATCTTTCCACACGACAGTACATAACCATTAGTAATAATAAGAATTTTATTACTGCAGGCGATCGAAAAACAAAATACGGCGAGAAAATTGACTTAAAAAAAATCCGTGCGTTTCAGCTTTGTTTAGATCTTATGGATTCTTTTGAAAATCTAAAGTATTCGCACATACCTGACAACAATATGGATCTTACTTTTCTTGCCAATGGAAAAATATATTATGTTATGAATGTTTCTATGGCAGAGACTTTTAAGATCAATTTCGCTCAGCAGTTGTATGACAAAGAGGTCTCTTCACACATATCAAAAAAAGGAGTTCCTGTCCCTTACATTACTATTTTTCTTTTCTCATCAACAGAAAATGAAGATGATATTTTGGAATATTTTAACTCCGAAAACATTAGAATTCCTTGCTTGGTTGTCATTTCAAAGTCTGATGGAATACAGGATAAACTTGTTTATGATCTGTATGAATTAAATGCGTAACGTTATTTTTGTAACGGTGCTTTTTGTGAAAAATTGTACCTATCAAAAGCACCGTTATTATCCTACTAATAAAAGTGCTTTTGATATTTTCAAAAAAAACAGTAAAAAACACCGTTATTAAATACTCAAATCCTGTAATTTTGGTTTAATCATATTTCTATTATTACCGGGGTATAGATGTTGGCGGCTGCAGGTAGTGGCAATCCAAGAACTAAAAACCAATACAGGAACATGACGCGGGTTGCTGTTACAAAATAAGGCAATAATTAAATAAAAGATTATGCACTTTATTTGGATATATGCAAAAACAAGAAGATGAAAGAAAAGAGAAAGGACCGGAAAAAATGGATGCAGTAAATGAAGAATATGGATACAGTCCAGATATTGGAGACGAATATAAGCAACTTATAAAAGAAGGAGACAGACGGAGAAAACGAACAGAAAAAGGGAGACGAAAACGCTATGAACAGGGATATAGGAATACACTTATAAAATTGATGTTAACATCTGGGGGGATCGCGTACAGTGGATTAAAATTTCTGCCGGGTAATAAACGTATGTATCTTCGAAAATTAAAAATACTCGAAAGAGAGGGTGTAGTAGAAATACTAAGAAGAAATAAGAAAGAAATTGCCCGGTTAGTAAATTTCGAAGAGAACTATGAAAAATACATATCACATATGCCAATCGGATATTACGGATATTATCTTCAACATGGAAAGCCAACTCATAAAAATTTAGGATCAAAAGAGAAAAACTGTACAAGGTCAGACAGAGGTATTAAACACTGTGAAATTTATGAAATGATGTACGGAACAGGAATTATAAAAATATTGCCAGAAGATAAAACTGAATTATCCAGTACTGAATCTTTAAGATCGAACAGCATCTGCTATTACACGATAAACGAAATGAGAGAGTGCCAGTTGTTCGACTTCCACATCAATAATGAAAAAGATAAACGTACAATCGGAAGTCGAGCTTTTGGTATGCTAATAAGTCCTGGTGGAATCTATGCAGTTTATAATACAGGGAAAGCAGCAATGATATGGCAAAAATCATCCGAAGGACAAATGGCATATTATATGTCACAAATCGTCACGAAAAAATGTGAAGGATCGAGAATAAGCGGAGCAGTAAAAAATTGTATCATTATAGGCTATGATATGAATGTTTTTGAAAACATCTTAAATAATGGACTGGCAATCTATCTAAATACAGATAGCGGATATGACAATATGTATGCCGTTCCATACACAGAAGATGGGTTCAAAATGCTATTGCGAATGACTCAGAGTGAATGGGAAGAAACATTAAATGAAGAGATTTTACCTGACTACGAAAGAAATAAAAAAGGATCCATTGTCTATGACGGCATAAAAGAAAATGTAATAGCATTAAATTTCTGCACTGGAAATATTTCAAGACTCAAAAAATTTATAACAGGAGTCCAATGGGTATGCAACACACAGGCTGACCGCCACTATGAAATATTCTGCTATTCATATCAGGAAGAATTTATACGCCATGTTGCTCCAAATCCAATAGAGATTCATGTTGTGGATTAACTTTCAAAGGAGAAATGTAAATGGGAAATACAATAAAGCCAAATTCATTCAAAGAATTTTATGAACAGACATCATTTGGCATAGCAGATAAAACCATAAAAGAACAATGGCACAAAAATAAGAAAATAATAAAGATAGATCTAGCTGTAACCGGAACTTTATCCCTTTTAGCTGCAGGATATGTATACACAATATTCATTGGATTAGAAAAACCCTTTTTTCTTTTGTATCTCGTTTATGGATTGATAAAGGTTCCATGGTTAAGTGTTATACTTCTATTGGTTATGAACAGATTTACCTATAATTATTTAGCAGCAATACAAAAGACAGCCATAAAAGACAGCGAGCGAAATTACGAATCATCCAAAGACGGTGGCAAAGGTACGGCACATAAAATGACCGAAGAAGAAAAGAAAGAGACCTTAAGTTGTGGAAACTACCTTGAACAGAAAGATAATATATTTGGATGTGAACCAGGTGACATCACAAAACTATATTCTCTGCGAAAAGACTTATACGGTAAAAATGGAAATATGCTTGTTGTCGGAGCACCTGGATGTGGCAAATCAAGATGTGTTGCAATACCAATCATAATGCAAACAGTCCGAAGAGGAGAATCATTAATAGTTACCGATCCAAAAGGAGAACTATATAGAGATACTGCGGCACTTGCTAAAGCAAATGGATACGTAGTTAAAATATTAAATTTCCGTCCGAAAAATACACTTCACACAGATACCTGTAATTTCATGAGTGTACTTGGTGGAAGTGCATTTAAATCACAGTCTTTTTCCAAAACAGTCATTGATAACACTTCTGACGGAAAGCCAGCAGATTTCTGGACCGAATCTGAGTTTAACCTATATATGGGTGTATGTATTTGGGTAAATAATAACGATTTGGACATTCCAAAAACAATGGGTGGTATATATCAATTTTTATACTCATATACTGTAAACGAATTTGAGGAAGTAATGTCTTCCCTGCCAGACGATCATCCAGCCCTGCCTTACTTGAAAACATTTATGAATGGTGACAAGACGGTAAAAGGAAATACATATGCCGGCTTGCAGATTCGATTATCTGCCCTTGCCGATCCTCTCGTTCAAAAAATAGTAGGTGTCGATGATATTGATTTTACACTTCCTGGTAAACAAAAATGTATCTACTATATCAGCTCACCAGATACCGATAAATCACGTTCATACCTTGTAGCTCTGTTCTTCACTTTGCTTTACAATGAGTTAATTGATTTTGCTGATGAGCAGGAAAGTGGACATTTACCTATCCGGGTAACAATGTTGTTGGATGAGTTTAAAAACATTGGTGTTATTCCGGCATTTCCTGAAAAACTAAGCACTGTAAGATCAAGATGGATTGATACCATTATCATTATTCAGGGATTAGAGCAGCTAATGACAATGTATCCAGATAATGAATGGGAAACCATCATGAACGACTGTACAACAAGAATTCTGATAAATACAAATAACAATATTACCGCCGAATATTTTTCAAAACTCAGTGGAGAACAAACAACAGAAGAATATGGAGTAAGATATGAAGAAAATGCTGGTGACCTATTGAAGATTCATCCTACATATACGGTCAGCAAATCTCATGGATCGAGAGTCGTATATACGCCAAATGAAATTCAACAGCTTAACCCAAAGCATCTGCTTGTATTTATTTCACAGGTGCCTGTCGTTGAGTTGGAAAAAATCGACTATACTAATCATCCAATGTGTAAAGAAATGCGAAAATGGGTTCCTAGATTTCATGCTCCAAAATGGATCTTAGAACTGCCAGAAAAAGACCGTCTAAAATATCATGTTTATGATGAAATATATAAACGTGAGTCTATCAATGATATTGAACTCTGTACAGAAGATGATTTCCGAGAACCATGGAACAAGAAAAAAGAAGCTGCCTTACAGGAACGAATAGAAAAATTAAAATCCAAACAGGAAAAAGGACTCTCAAAATCTTCAGAAACAAACGCTACCAATGAACTAGAAAAAAACGTTTCTATATCATCAGACTCAAATGAAACGAACACAAGTTCCACGAATCACTTGTCAGACTATACGTCAATCACTGAAAGCACAGAAACTGAGAAAAAAAATCCGAAAAACAATCAATTTTCAGCTTTTGATAATTACATTGCCAAATCTAACGTTGTGAGTCAGGATCAGACATCACCAAAATTCGTATGTATAAAAAAAGCATATGACAATACAGCAGAAAAAACAGAGAATATCATTAATGAAAGTATTGAAAAGGCTAAATCTTCTGTCGAGGAAATTATGTTTCAAAAATTTCCAGACATCAATGATAACGAGACATGGAAAAAAATACCTAAAGTTGAAGAAGATACCGTCAATATCACTTCATATGATGATGACTTGCAGAACGAACTAGACGAATATGAGAATCCAGAAATGGAAGGGTTTCAAGATTTTATGTTATCCATGAATTCTACTACACCAGAGTCTGATTCTTCGGATTTTATGACATCTTTAAATGATATACCTGAACCAGATATGGAGATTATTGTTCCGGAATTTTTAGAAAAAGAATCTAATGATTGACACAAAAATTTTTTCGTAGTAGTATCGAAATGACGGATTATCACATAGTCCAATCACACCAAAAGGCTGCTAATTAATTAATTGGCAGCCTTTTTAATTTGATGATTAGCCGCCGCACACTCGTGACTTTAGTCGTTAAAAAGGTACTGCATGAATGACTATTTTTGATTGTATATATGTCAATTTTGCAGTACCTTTTTAGTCTTGGATCTATAGCAAACCTTATAAGCATTGCTACATTTCAAAGGTACTGCATGAATGACTATTTTTGATTATATATATGTCAATTTTGCAGTACCTTTTTAGTCTTAGATTTATAGCAAACCTTATAAGCATTGCTACATTATAAAGGTACTGTATGAATGACTATTTTTGATTATATATGTCAATTTTGCAGTACCTTTTTAGTCTTAGATCTATAGCAAACCTTATAAGTCATTGCTACATTATAAAGGTACTGCATGAATGACTATTTTTGATTATATATATGTCAATTTTGCAGTACCTTTTTAACTTTGTACCTGTAACATACTATATAGGATTTGCCACATTCTAAAGATACTGCATAAATGACTACTTTCGATTATATATATGTCAATTTTGCAGTACCTTTTTAGTCTTGGATCTATAGTAAACCTTATAAGCATTGCTACATTTCAAAGGTACTGCATGAATGACTACTTTTGATTATATATATGTCAATTTTGCAGTACCTTTTTAGTCTTAGATTTATAGTGGATCATATAACCCCTTGAAGCTTTGGATTTGTAGCGAACCATATAAGCTTTTGCTACATTTCAAAGGTACTGCATAAATGACTGCTTTTCAAAAATGTCTAGCAAACAGAAGAGTATATTTACATCTTATAAACTAGGCGTGACATATAGTACTGCAAAAAACAAATCAGTTGCTACCAAGATTGTCTACGATGTTGCAAAAACCAAAAGTCACTGTAAAAATAATGTTTTGGATGTGCAAAATTCACCGACTTTTGACATCCAGAGTATAAATATAAAAAATGATGTCCACTTATTATTTCATGTTGCTTAATATTTGAAAAAAGATTTAAGCATAAAAGTAAGAAATATAAATCTGATACAAGATACTGCATGAATGACATATATATATGAAATTTTAATCAGTCATTCATGCAGTACCTTGTGGTCATTTATGCAGTAGGTTATGGTCATCCATGCAGTAGGTTGTAGTCATCTATGCAGTAGGTTGCAGTCATTTATGCAGTAGGTTTTTTCATGAAAAGCTTGATTTATCAGGCTTTTCTTTGTTCTTAAATAAATAAAATAAATAAATGTTGTTGTTGATCTTATCTTAAATTATAATTTTATATACGCAAAAAGGTACTGCATTTTTGACATAAAAAAATGTACAGAATGACATAAAGAAGTGTATGAAATGACATAATTATCTTGACATAAAAAATAAAAAAACATATACTCAAGTAAAGGATTGTGTTTTTTGACACTCCCCATGCCTAAAGGAAGGGGGAGTGTCAAAAACATTGTGATCAGAAACTCTCATAATGATAACCGTTGGAGTAACAATTATACAAGTAATATACAAGAAATAAGGATTTTATGATGGTCGAAAATATAATAAATGATAAAATACAAAATAAAATATCTGCAGGAGTTGGTGAAAATCAAATAAATAATATCGTCCAGGGTGCATATTTAACAAAATCGAATAAATTCGTTACGGCTAAATATAAATCAAATATAGCCGAAAATAAAATAATGGCACTTGCTATGACAAGATTACGTGTAGAACATGAACATGTTGTAGCAACCATTGAAGCGAGAGAAGCTATGGCCATTTTAGGGGTAAAACGAGAAAACCTCTATCGAAAATTAAAGGATACATCGAAAAGGCTTGTTGGACACATGTTCACTATTGAGTCAGCGCCTGGAAAATTTGAAGTGTTCCCTTTGCTGGATAAAGCAACTTATGAAAAAGGGTTGTTAACAATCAAATTCAGTTCGGGAATTACACCTTACATACATAATTTAAAAACAAGCTTCACAACTTATGAATTAGCGGTACTTGTGAAGTTTGAATACAATTATTCATATAGGCTTTATGAATTGTTGAAAAAAGAAATATATCGAGTGGATATGAATGAAACGGTGGTAGAAAAGTCCTACGGCTTAAATGAGTTAAAATGTACTATCGGATTAATAAATATGGATGAGAGGGGCGTACAGGATGCCGTTAACAGAGGTAAATCATGGGACGAAGTTTATGAAATAGCAAAAGAAAAGCAGTATCCGACATGGGATGAATTTCAACGGCGGGTATTAAAAGTTGCTCAAAAAGAGCTGGAAGAAAAAGCGGATATAGCATTTGATTATAAAACAGACAGTAAAGGACGGGGATCAAAGATCCAAACAATTACTTTTCTGATTAAAAAAAATAAGCCAAAAACTGACATAGACACTCTTCAAAATGAAATAATAGAATGTAATGAGAAATTTGATCAGATGGTCCTTGATCATAACCTGCCGGAGCAGCTTGTTTATTTCATAGGACACAATGGTTTATCTGAACAAGATTTATTAAAATTATATGAATGTTCAGGTCATAATTATGAAAAAGTTACGGATGCCATTACTTTGGCAGATAGACAGGCTTACATCAAAAACTATATGGGATGGCTGATATCATGTATTGAAAATAATTATAAAGACCCTGTGAATGTTCTTGAAGGCAGTCAGGAAAAAGCGGAAATCGTAAATGAAATATCCGATTATATGGATACACATAAAAATGATATTGCAGAAAAGTATTGGGAAAAGATAACAGAAAAAGATGATTTCCTAAAATTTTTAAAGTATATGAATATGACAAGGGATTCAATGGAGATTATTTATGAAGATCCTACCGAAAGAGTGGATATGTATATAAACTGGAAAAAAGGTATTGTTATCTGAATTGATATGTGAAAGCAGTGTTCGAATGAACACTGCTTTTTTGTACGCAATTTTAAAGAACGTGCTTCATTTAGATAAAATGCACACTTATTTCAGAAAAAAACACGATAAATATAAAAAGTATAATTTGGGATATATATATATATATAAAGGTAAAAATTAGTAAAATTAGAATTGACATAAAGGTTGCAAATGGTATAATAGACAAACAAAGGTATACATATCTTTTGTCAGACAGAACGTATATGTTTCTGTCTAATAACCTAATCGGGAATTGTTAGCCAGTGCGAGATTTGTTTTTCTCAACATAATAAATGACGGTTTCCGCTAGGTTTACTTTAAATTTCATAAAGGAGGACGTATGACACAAAACGAAGAAACAATTAAAAATGATGGTCTGGAAACGGAAATGGATCCACCTGAAAAGAAAAAAGGCAGACCCAAAAAAGTAAATACGGAAGATACAACAGAGAGTACGTTGCCGGAGGATGAAAATCAGACTGACGGAATATCAGAGCAGGAGGAACAGGTAGAAGGTAACCAAAATACCGAAACGGCAGAAGATGAACACATTGTTGGACTGGAAGAAGATATCGAAGATATAAATGACAGCGAAGAAGACTCTGTAGAAGACACTGAAGACGGAGAAATCAATCCAACAGTTGATGAAATTGCAAAAGCAATTGCAACTATCTTCGATAAACGACGCGTTTTTGCTGCCAATAAAAAAGAAAAAAGAAAACTCTATGGAAGAAAAGAAAAAGTAGTTTCTGAGCGTGGTGCAAGCGCAAAAACGGAAAAAGACTATCTGAAAGAGGAATATGAAATATTAAAGGCTGCGGTCCGGTCATATCCGAAAAAATTGATCTTAAAAGGTGTGATTACTGGTGTTGTTGAAGATTCGACAACAGGACAGATGAGTGCACAGGTAAAAGCTGACAACACACGCGGCTTATTTAAAATCTTAATTCCGGTACAGGAGTTGTTTCCGATCAGACTGGAGGACTACAGAGGTGAACGCGGTGTAGAATATCTGAAAAATGAAATGATTTCCAGGATTAACGGTGAAATTGAATTTACCGTATACGATCTGCATGAAGCGGAAAGGTATGCAAAGGGGTCCAGAGTGGAGGCCTTGGCAATTAAGACAAGCCGGTATTATTTTAATTTGCAAAATGACGGCAAACCGGAAATGGTAGAAGGAGTAAAAGCTTTGGCGAAGGTTGTGTGTGTTAGAAAGGACCGCGTCAAAGTTGAAGTTTGCGGAGCAGAAACAACAATTATTTCAAAAGAATTATCCTGGCTTGCTCTTGGTGTGATCACAGATGAATTTTCTATCAACGATCAGTTTTATGTAAGAGTGTCCAACATCAAGGAATACAGATATGACCGTCTTGACGGAGCTGCCTGCCGTCTTGTAACAATTAGTGCAAGTAAAAGAGATGCCGAACCAAAACCGGCTGAACAGTATTATGATTCATTCGAACTTGGCGGTTATTATGGCGGTGTTATCAAAAACGCTGATGATGAAGCAGGTGTTTTTGTGAATTTGCAGGAAAAAATGGACTGCCTTTGCGGATATCCGGCATCTGGAATTCCAAGCAGAGGTAAACAGTGTATTGTACAGATCACAAGAAAAGAAGATGCGAAAAAGCGTCTTTCAGGAAATATCGTAAGCATGTAACTGGTGTTTATATTCTTTTGGAATTATGAATTCAATTATGGGCGCAGCGAGAAAGCCAACGGTTAAAACCGTGGGAGTGCCAAGATAAATCTTAGTACATGATAAAGGAGGAAAGAGAGAAGAAACCAACAGAAAAGTGTTATTGGAAATTGTACTATGTGATAAATCGTAACACTTTGAAGTGAGGTAAACTATGGAGCAAAACGAATTAGAGGTATATGAATACAACGGTTACAGTATTACAAAAGACGGAACCGTTAGAAATCAGAATGGAAAGGTCATGAGCGTATCAGACGGACAAATTAGTCTGACAATTCATGGAAAAAAACGTAGAAGGCTTGCTGGTCGCATTGTGTGGGCTGCAATTAATGGAAGAGAATTGACAGCAAAAGAGGTTCTTGTATATAGGGATGGAAATAGAGATAACATATCCTATGATAATCTCGAAGTTTTACAAAGAAAAGAATATTTTTCCGGATGTGAATGGCCGACGCTTCGAAAGCTTAACAAAGAGAAACAGAGAGAAATATTAGTTAAATCGGATATATTATCTATACAGGAACTAGCGGCAGAATATAAATGCTGTGATCAAACTATTCGGAAAGTGTTAAGAGGGACTTATTAACGGATTGATCTATATTGGATCAATGATAATAGTGAAGGGAGGTGTTGGGATGACGAGAAGAAAGAGCAATTTGACACGCAGTCATCCGTACATATGAAAAAAGTCAGTTTTATATTCATGGGTATTTTTTTATGCACGCTTATATCTGGCTGCGGGAAAAAACAGATTTTTGTTAAATACGAAGATCAGTATAAACTGCAGGCTGTAGATGATAAAAAGTTGGAAAATGATGTGTATTACATAAAAGATGGTGCAGATTTTTATGAAGCATACATGCCGGACGGAACTGCTTCCGGAACAGTAGAGAAACCGTCAGAAAGTCGTCTGTTATGGATGAATGAAGATGAAGGGCTTGTGCCAACGCTGTATAAAAAAGAAGTTGTTGCATTTCCATCTGAAAAATCAGAGGAAAAAGATTCCAAATTAGAGCGATTCAAAGATATAGGATGGTCGCTTGGAATGTACGGTGGTTACATTGATGACGATGGTTATATTTGTTATACACTAAACAAAAATATCATTAAAGAAAGCGATGCATATGAAAAACTGTCCGAAAAAAAGTCCACGGAAATCAGGATTGTCTCTATCAATGACGAACCGGTATCAGAAAAAACCATTAATGATGCAGGAGTGATAGTTGGACTTGAAAAAGACGGGCAGTATTCGGTTGGATATTATGTTGGAACATATTATGGAACAGCAGTTATAAAAGCCGACCGCAATTTTTTTCAGTCGTATGAAATACTTCAGACAGGGAAAATAACGAATACGAAGAATGGCTATGTCGCTATATATATGCTGCCGGATTTAAAAAACGGATGGTATTGCATAAATGGCAAAGGTCTTTTTAAGTATTTTGATTACAAAAAAGGCGAAGCAGATGATGCAGAACAAACAATGGATGAACCGTATTACGAAACATTAGCGGAAAAAAGAGATGTGTATTCACAGCAGTATATGGTTTCCGTTGAAACAGCCACAGAAAACGTAAGATTTTCGGTTCAGTATAACACAGATGTTTATGCAGATGAAGATGTTAATGCCGTTTTGATTTCTCCTGATAACAAGGAGTATGGTATGACTGCAGAAAATGGAGAAGCTTATACGGAAATTGACAAGGTAATGGCAGGAAGATGGAAAATATCTATCACTCCGCAGGATCTTGAAATATTGAATGTATCAGCTGATTCATCCAGTCCGGCATCGGATACGATATGCGAAGAAAAAGAATTCACATTAGACGAGGATAATTCAAATATCCAATTTTATGTTTCTTATGAGGGGGACGGATCCCTTTGGGGAAGTGTAGAAAATCAAAATGGAGAAACAAGAATTTTTGATGTTGATACGAGCAATCACAAGCTCACAACAACATATGCATATATTCCTGCAGGAACATATAAGGTATCTGTCTATCACTATACGGATACTAAAATAACAGATATTGGATATGGACTGGACGGAGAAAACATGGAAGAGGAAATTATTAAGATCACAGAATAAAGGAGATAAAAAAATGGAACAAATTATTAAACATTACGCACCGGCTGTTATTGCGATACTTGTATCTGTCCTGTTGGGCATAATCATTGCAAATCTTTTAACATCAGATGGATTTGTTGCAACACAGTTTAGAAGCACATTAACAGATTTCTTTACGAAAATGTCAGGTCTGATGCCGTAAAAAGATGGTTCGAACAGTGCGCGGGGGTAAAGTGTCAAAACTTTTCCTCCGCTTATATAAAAAGAAGGGAGAACAGCATAGTTTATATGAACATAACTTTGCTAAAAAAATATCATGAGTAACAACATGTTTGAACCAACACCGAAACAATTTGGAGTTTTTTGGGAATTCATTGAAAATCCTACAGTCACAGATATTGATTACAATGGACGTGAATTATGGATTACTGATTTAAAAAAAGGTAAATATAAAAAGAATATCACTTTGTCCGATAGCTTCATCTCAACATTTACGCATAATATTGCAAATAGCGTAAATGGAAATTTAAATAAAGTAAATAAAATTCTTGAAGCAGATACAAAAGAACTTCGAATCAGTGTCATTCATGATTCAGTTGCAACGTCTGGAATAAGTATCTGTATTCGTAAATCTCCGTGCTTAATTCGAAATACCATTGATGAAATGATCAAAGAAAAATACTGTCCGGAGATGATTCTCCAGCTTTTAATTAATTGTGTGCGGGTAAATATGAATTTCGTATTTGGTGGAGAACCAGGTGCGGGAAAAACAGAGTGTGCAAAGTTTTTCATGCAGTTTATCCGTCCGGAAGACAGAGTAATAACCATCGAAGACTCATTAGAAATTCATTACAGGGAAATTAATCCTGGAGCAGACGCAGTAGAATTAAAAGTCGGTGATGGCTTCACGTATACAGACGCAATCAAAGCTTCATTAAGACAAAATCCCAAATGGCTGATGTTATCAGAGGCACGCTCAACAGAGGTTACATCATTGTTGGAACAGTGGAGTACAGGTGTGCACGGATTTACAACTATTCATCTTGATGATTTAAGGAAATTGCCGGACAGAATTCAAAATATGATGAACAATGTCAATGATGCTGCACGTATGGAAAACCGGATCTATCGATATGTAGATGTTGGTATTCTAGTAAAAAGACACGTAGACCAAAATGGACAGATTCACAGAAAGATGGATCAGGTATGTTTTTTTGACAGAACAGAATTAAAAAATAAATGTTACATGATAATTGAGGATGGAGAATTGGTAAGTGAGGAGCTGCCCAAAGAAATTATTGCAAAATTTCATGAGGCCGGCATTGATGATCCGTTCGTCTGTGAAGATTTTGATGTTCTAAGAAAAGAACAGAGAAGAAAAGAAGAAACAACTCAATAATCTGAAAGAAAGGAGGACAGATAATCTATAAATAAAAAGACTTAGGTTATCTGTTATTTTCATGAAAAAATTAAGAAAAGAAAAAAATGTAAAAAAAGAAACTGCACATGAAAATGCGATCAATGTAAATTCCATAAAAAAATCAATTTCTGGAAAGGAAAAAGTAAAATCAGAAAAAGTGGAGAAAAAATCAAAAATCCGCTGGTTATGGTTATTGAATCCGAATAACCTTGCTAAAGAAATTCATGTGTATGGATATGACTTCTCATGGCTTACACATGCATTCTTTATTATTGGAAGTGTTATCGGAATTAGCGCCATTGGTTTGCTTTACAAACTGAGACCGGAATATCTGATTATTGCGATCATCGTTGCAGTTGCTCTAATTCCGATGTGTATCGAACAGATCTACAAACAGATGTTTGAACAAAAAAGGTTTGCAGATGTACTGGAATATATGGATCAGATGTTATATTCATTTCAGAAAACAGGGAAAATACTGTCTGCATTACAGGAAACACGAGAAAGTTTTAAAGAAGGAAATATGAAAGAATGCATTGACAAGGCGATTGAACATATCATTGGCGGTAAAACTTTTGATGAAAACGGAGCTTTGGAAAAAGAAGCTCTGGAAATGATCGAAGAAAAATATATGTGCGATAAGATTGTTACAATGCATGATCTGTTGTATAACAGTGAAGATACCGGCGGAGATAATAAAAACTCCATTTTATTAATGTTAGAAGACATAGAAAATTGGAAAAAAAGAGGATATACACTGTTAGCAACAAAAAAAACGGCTCATATCGATAATATTATTTCTATCGGTATGGCATCAGCACTTACATTATCAGTTTTATACACGTTTAACTATATGAATACGTTATATGAAAATATGACTAATAGTACAAGTATTTTCGATGTCACATTAACTCAAATTTCTTCACTGGTATTTATTTTATGCATGTACTTCGTTCTTTTAAAGTCCTTTAAAATGCAGACAGATAGTCCTTTGAATGAAATGAACTCGGTATCTGAAAAAGATCTACTAAGAGATTATGAGTTTATAGTAAACTTTGATGATAATAAACAGAAAAAAAAGAGTTTGTTTTATGCAGCTCCGTTTGCAGTAGGAACAATAATTGCATTGTGCTATCAAAAAAATACAATAGCAATTCTGCTGTTGCTAATAGCAATATTTATGTTAAGACAACATAAACTTGGTTATAATGTTGCAAAAAAAAGTGTGGAAAAAGGTTTGTATGCTTCCATATCACAGTGGTTTATGCAGATGTCTCTTTTGTTACAGCATAACAATGTTCATGTATCTTTAGCAAAATCTATGAAAAATGCTCCTGTAATTATCCAAAAAGAACTGGAAAAATTAATGGAACGTTTGGAACAAAATCCAGATAGCATTGAAAGTTACGGGTCCTTTTTTAAGGAATTTGATGCACCGGAAATTCAGAGCTGTATGAAAATGTTGTATTCTATATCTGAAAATGGTGTCGGTGACTCTGACCAGCAAATAAAAAACCTTATAGAAAGTGTTAATAAACTGCAGGGGAAGGCAGACGAACTGAATAATGAATCCATTGCATTTAAAATGAAAATGATTTTCACTTATCCAGTTCTGGTTGCATCGTTAAAATTACTGGTTGATATGACAGTAGGTCTACTTGTTACCTTGCAAATTTTGGGTCAACTTGCAGTTTAATTTTAAAGAAAGGAGAAGGCAGAATTCTACATAATAAATTATATGTATGATGCCTAAAAACTTATGAAACAGATCATAAATACATTTGGCATATTATTGATCCTTACATTTAATATTTTTTCATGTATATTGCTGGTTAACAGTACATTGCAGATATCTCTTGCAAAAGAGTATAAGGCGGACGTAATAGCTGAAATTGAAAATAGTAATTTTAATCCTAACGTAATTACGTCCTGCATCAGTCAGGCAAATGCAAACGGTTACACATTATCGGTACAGAATGTACAGTATGACGAGGACAATTTTTACACATGTGCGGAAGTTGTCCTGGGCTATAAATACACAATGCCGCTGTTCAATATTTCTGCAGATAAAACAACCAGGGGAATTGCAAGATAAGGAGAGTAGTAGATGGAATATATCATTGATCATATGGGGCAAACGCTTTTGACTCTAGCAGGAGGAACTGCAATTATCAAAATGCTCATTGGACTGTTAAATTACATTTCATTTTGAGAGAAAGGAGAAAGGCGGGTTTTTATAATAAAAATTCCGCCTGTAATTAAGTATGAAAATTATAGTGCAACAGTTTGGAGAAACCTTTTTGGAGGTAATTGGTGTTGTGGCAGTATTTGAAATCTATAAGTCTTTTTTTCAGACGGGAGGTATTTTAAATACAGCTATACAATCGTTCCTGCAAACCATCTGCGGATAAAAGATTGCAGAAAGAAAAATCCAGTCTTTTGGAGGTATAAATGAAAGAAATAATTAGACAATATGGCGGTTTTTTCGTAGAAGCTATTGTTCTCGTATCGTTATGTTTTTTCCTATTTATAAACATAACAGATAACAATGGAAATAAAGGAGTGTTTGCAATTATTGGTTCAAATATTCCTACGGTAAACGTAGATTATGGAACGTATTCTGATTTTACGTCATTCAAAAGTGAGGCTGCCAAAACAGCACCTGATATAGAATATAAAAGAACGGATCAGATGTATACCATTAGTAATCTGCTTTCAGATTATATAGGAACAACCACATACTCAGGGAATGCCGCACACATTAAAGTTTTGAGTTTAAATGATGAGAATGGAAATGACTGTCTGGAAGCATACAATGAAACAGATGGAACCATTACCTTTTCAAATCCGGGTATTTATATCATCCGTATTAAAGCTACGGATGATATAAATAAAAAAAGAATTGTTGATATCGAAATTCCGGTAGAAAGGATATAGAAATGAGAAGTGCAGCAACTTTTTTTGTAACAATTATTGTCGGAATTCTCACGATAGTCATGGTAATTACTATGACAGGGCGTATGAACCGATCAACAGAAATAAGAAGTAACACAGATTCAGCAGCTGAAGATACTGTTTCAGCAGCGAAAGTCACAGAAAAATATACAGTATCAAATAATCATGAAATGCTGTCTGATTTTGCAGAAAGTATGTCTATGGCAATGGACTCTAATGGCGCATTAGAGATGAAAGTTATGGGAGTTAATTTTGACAAAGGATTGCTTTCTGTAAATATGAATGAAAAATTCACAAATCCAAACGGCAATGCAGGTCTGATCAAAGACAGTGGCAGGACGGTAATCCTAAATAAATTGACAGAAGATCAGGTCGAAACATTTACCATAACATTTTATAAAAATGAGGGAGATACTGAAATTTATAAAAAATACATATTAAATGAAGGGGATACGATACCTTTGCCAGCAGAACCATCACAGGATGGAAAGACGTTTACTGGTTGGGTATGCTCAACAGGCAGTTTATCAGATCCAGTCAGCAGCGATATGGAATGTTATGGTCAGTGGAATTAGAAGAAAAGACAGGATGAGCGAGAGTTATCAATCCTGTCTTTTTATTGCAAAAATGAAAAAAAATACACTATATCAAGTGGAAAATGGTTGGTCGATGAGACCAGCTGGACTGTTTAAATTTGGAACGGATCGGAGGTATAAAATAAGATATGAATAAAGTAAAAACAATTAATATTTCATTTGCAATATGTATAGCATGGATCTGTATTTTAAATACATCTGTTGTACATGCAGAAGTAAATGTAAAACCTAGTACATATGCAACAAGCTATTTATATAATGCTCAAAGGTTAACGCTGGGCGAAGAAACAAGTCAGTTTTTTACATCTGAAGAAGGAGAAGATGGGAAATATACAGGTTATTTAGGATATGCGGTATCATTTACTACCGGATCTAAAAATAGTTTTTATGAAATTACAGAGATAAACAGGTTTGGAAATTCTGTTACATTTGAATTATATGATGCAGATAAGGTGATCATCACGGGAAAGACAAAAAGTATTTCAGCCAGCGGCAAAAATACCATGTCTCTGAAACTGGATAAAAACAGCACCTATTATATTTTGGCATACACAAGAAATATGGCTAATGTTGCACCAGGGGATGTAAGTATTTTAGTAAAGGAAATAAATGATGACTGTGGTGACACGTTTAAATCGGCAACCACTATATCAATAGGAAAGACTGTAAATGGTAAAATTGATGGATACGGAGATGTAGATATATATAAATTTAAAACTAAAGCGGATAATGGATACTATGCTATTGATTTTATAAACACGGACAGCGAAGCTTTTCTGGCAATGAACTTGTTTGACACGAAAGAAGTAGAAAAAAAATATGTATATGTACAGACTGGAAAACAGAGTCAGATTTATATGCAGCTGAAAAAAAACAGTACATATTATTTACATGTTGAGTCTAAAACAGCGAATATAACAGGCAAATATAAAATTAAAGTAAGCTACCATGAAGATCCGGAAGGAGATACTGTAAAAACAGCTTATAAATTAAAAATAAAAGCAAAAGCTTATAACGGATCCCTACAGGATAAAGATGACAATGATACTTTCAGAGTAGATACCGGAAATCTTACAAAAATTAATATTGTGATCGCTAACAAAAAATCAGATGGAAAACTGAATTACAACATTATAGAAAAAGATGGGAACCGTATTAAATACGGGACGATTGATGCTGGCAGAACAATGGATATAATCGTGGACGGATTAAGGAGAAACAAAGATTATTATATTGTTCTTACGGGTCCACAGCATTTAAACTATGAAATCAAAGCTAAGACGGTAACGCATAAAATCATTTACCGTTTAAGTGGAGGAAAAAATAATCCCCAAAATGCAGACACATACGATGAAACAAAGCCATATAGGTTAGCAGCGCCATCCAAAAAAGGATATCTTTTTATATGCTGGTGCAGCGACTCAAACCTTACTAATAAAATTACAGAAATTCCCAAGACAGCTACAAAGAAAGTCACAATATATGCAAAATGGAAAAAAGTAACGGTAAATAAGCCGGTAATTGTAAGTGTAAAAAGAAAAGCAGATTACGTTACAGGAAAATATATGCAGAGTGAAAAAGTAAAAGAATATGAAATCCGGATATCTACTTCACCAAAATTCAAAAATGCGAAGAAAATTAAATGTACTGGAAAAAGTTTTAAAATAAAAGGACTCAGTAAAAAGAAAACATATTATATCCAGGTGCGCGCATATAAGAATGATTCTACTGGCAGCAAGGTATACGGAAAATGGTCAGAAAGTTATAAAATCAAGAAAATCAGTAGTAAAAAGAAATCGTAAAATAGACTGGCAAATAACTATAGGAATGTGGTTATTTGCCTTTTTATTATGATTGACAAATCTCAAACAAAAAGGTATTATAAGGTATAATATACAAAAAAAGGTATAAAAACTTATACGGATAAGGAAAGATTAATAATGTCTAAAATAGGTTTGGGAAATAATATCAATCAACCTACAAAGCAGTGTTTCAGTTGCAAGTACTGGAAAGCTGCAACCAAATTATCGCTTTTAGAAATAACTGAACCAGGCTATTGCTCTGCGGGATTTTGTAAGAAAATTCAAAGTCAAAGGATAAAATCCAAGAAAAAAAGAAGGTAAAATTTGCGATTTCCTATTTTAGGATCTCAAGCTGGAATCCTCGGCAATTCAATTACCGAGTAGTTCACACAAAGGTATGTAGAATGTAAAGTCGCTATAATACAGGCGAAAACTGTCATAGTAGGCAGTGAATTCTATACTGAAAAAGCTATCGATTACCAAATGTCGCCGTAAAGCCCCTTGCTTTAGCAATGGGGATATAAGGCAACTATTATTTTGTTGAATGCTATCTAATATCTATTGCATTAAAATGTTGAGGGCGGAGTTTCCCTGGCTTAAATCAAGGCTGCCGAGCCTTTGGACGAACAGCTATTTTGTGAGTACGGTTGGCGGTGCTCCGCTTGCAGTAATCAAACAATACATTGAAAATCAGAAAAACGTGTAGGTATCTTTTATGCAACTATCAGAAACCATCAAACTTTATATGACAAAAGAACAAAAGAATCTTATTGTTATGGCTATGAACGGGTACATCAGTACGGTTAACAGCCTTGTTTCTGTTGCAACAAATGGTACATCTATCAGTAAATATACCACTGCCGATGTAGATGCAGCCCTGCCATCTGCTCTGACAAATCAATGTATACGTGATGCCAGATCTATCGTGAATAAGTACAATAAAGACTGTCGTAAGGTTTCTGCCAAAAACAAAAAGCTTGCCAAACAGAAATCTACTGTTACGATAAAGGAACCTGCAATTCCTGTACTTAAAAGACCTTGCTGCTATATCAATAATCAGAATTTCAAAATTAAAGATAACTATATTGATTTCCCGGTTCTGATTGATGGCAAATCAAAGCGTATATCTGTCCGCACCTCTATGACGGATAGGCAAAAAATGATATTTGCTAATGCTAAACTTGGCACAATGCGCATCGTCTGCAAGGGAAATAAGATAGTTGCTCAGGTTGTCTATGAGGCTGCGGAACTCCAATATTCTGATGATGGCAATGTCATGGGTGTTGACCTAGGCATTAAATGTCCTGCTGTAAGCTACTGCTCGGATGGCAGTGTTAAGTTCTACGGCAATGGACGCAGAAACAAGTACATGCGCAGACACTATAAATATCTTCGCAAAAAGCTACAGAAAGCAAAGAAACCGGCTGCCGTCATTAAGATCAATAATAAAGAACAGCGTATCATGAAGGATATCGACCATAAGTTAAGTCATGACATTGTGGCTACGGCAGCAGCCCATAATGTTTCGGTAATAAAGATGGAGCAGCTTCAAAATATCCGTTCCACGACAAGAACAAGTCGCAAAAACAATCACAGCCTGCATACATGGCCATTCTATAGACTTGCACAGTATATAGAATACAAAGCAAAGCTTGCAGGCATTCAGGTTGAGTATGTAAACCCGGCATATACAAGCCAGAGGTGTCCGATATGTGGAAACATCCATCATGCCAATGATCGAAATTACACATGCAAGTGTGGATTCCACACACATCGGGATCTGCTTGGAGCCAGGAACATATGTAACTCAACTGAGTATGTTGGTAACAGACATACTGCATAGGGAGCTATAGGCTCTGCCCTATGATGGGTAATGGCATACCCATATCTTGCACTGCGGCCTAACAGAAATGTACTGGTCAGCCGATAACCTCGGCAGGTAGCAACAATCCCCTGCCTTTAGGCATGGGGAGTGTCAAAGTTGTTTCGGCACTATAATTAAGGCTATTAGGTATAGACATCGGTAATATCACTGGGGTGTATTGGTGACGGCGCGGAAATTAAATGCGCAGATCCGGTATAGACATCGGTAATATCACTGGGGTGTATTGGGAGAGTATTGATATTAAGAATGGTGATTATGGTATAGACAGCAGCAATATAACCATAGTGTATTGATAGTGAATGCATATGGATAAAAATGGAAAGGAATTTGGATATATGAAATATGATTCAAGACCTACCGTATGTAAATGCGGTGGAAAGGTAATATATGGAAGGATGAAGGATTTTGGAATAACTCCATATAAAAGCGGCTATTGTTATTTTTGTACAAAATGTGGAGCTTATGTTGGAACACATGAAAATAGAAAAAAGGATGCGCTTGGTGTTTTGTCAGATGGTAGAACAAGACGAATGCGGATGGTATGTCATCAGGAATTTGATAAACACTGGGATAGCACGGCTGGAAAAAATAGATTGTATTTTAAATTATCCAAAGAACTTGGGATAAAATCAGAAGATTGTCATTTTGGGTATATGGATTATGAACAGTTACAGAAAGCACTGAACATTATGAAAAGCTGGGGAGATTTTAAGATACGATGAACAAAAAAACATTTGTATGTATGGTTATGGTTGTTTTACTGACGATTTCCGGATGTGGAAATACATTATACAGAAAAAACATTAGGGATTATACGAATGTAACATCCATTGAAGGGCTGAAATTTGAATTGCCGTCGGATGTTTTGGAAAATTGTACCATGATCTCGGAAATTGATCAGGATATAGATTATTCTGACGGAACGTATTTGTACAAAAATGGTACAGATACATATATTCTGTTTAACATAAATGCCGTTGTTATAGCGGTGCAAAAAGGTACATCTTTTTCATTATCAAATTCTGAAAATAAGCAGGAAAGTATAATGAATCATTCTGTTTGTGACATTTGGATGTCACCAGTCAAAAATAAAATCAAATATAAATCAAGTAAATCCAATGATGCATTCAAACTGATTGCTGATGTAAAAGGCAATGTATCTATTACACCGGAATTGTATGGAAAATTCATAGGCAAATTTGTTTATGTAGAAATTGATGGATGTGAATACTCTATGTTTGCAGGAATCCGGGTAAATGATAACGGTACAATCAGCGAAAAAAAGAAACGTATCATATCTAATATTGCTAAATCCATGATGATAAGTTCTTTAAACGAATCTGTCAGAGAGACAGAAAAGGACTAGAAAGAATGAAATATAGATATTCTATGGGTGGAATATTTTTTTACGAAAAAAAAACATGAGATCTACTAAATCATTTGTAAAGTGCGAAAAAATCATTGCAAAAATTTAAAAGAAAGATGGGGTGAACGAGCCAAAATAGATACTCTGAAATTAAAGAATTGAAATTATCAGGGGTTAATGAATTTTGGGTTCCGGAATATGGGAAAATCGATAATTATAGCAGAAAAACCCTCCGTTGGAATGGAATATGCCAAAGTGTTGGGGGTAACAAGCAATGGAAAAACAAATGGATATTTGGAAAATGATAAATGGATTGTAACTTGGACAGTAGGACACTTAGTTACAATGTCATATCCTGAAAAATATGATCCAGCATTAAAGGAATGGAAATTGGATACATTACCATTTCTTCCGGATCAATATAAATATGAAATTATTAAAGAAACTTCAAAGCAGTTTGCAATCGTTAAACAATTATATAACAGGCCGGACATAGATTCAATTTATTATGCGGGTGATTCTGGAAGAGAAGGATTATACATACAGATGCTTGTACGTCAGTTTGCAGGACATGCTCCTCAAGCTTCTGAGAAAGTTGTTTGGATCGATTCTCAAACAGAGGATGAAATTCTTAGAGGAATTTCGGAAGCAAAAGATTTAAGCCAGTACGAGGCAATGAAAGATTCCGGATATATGAGAGCGATAGAGGATTATGCTGTAGGAATAAATTTTTCCCGTCTTTTATCAGTCAGATATGCAATTATGCTTAATTCTGGATCTGGACAGAAAAAATATAAACCTATTTCAGTAGGCCGTGTCATGACATGTGTGCTTGGCATGATAGTAAATCGAGAACGTGAAATCAGAAATTTTCATGTCACAAATTTTTATCGAATTGCTGGGTTATTGAATATTGAAGGCGAGACTGTGGAATGTGAATGGAAAGTTAATGAGAATAGTAAATATTTTCAGTCACCTAAATTGTATTCGGAATACGGGTTTTTAAAAGAGCAGGATGCAATCGAATTGATAAATTGTTTAAATGCGGAAATGAGAATATCAAATGTCACAAAAACGATTGAAAAAAAGAATGCTCCGTTATTATTTAACCTGGCAGAATTACAAGGAGAATGTACAAAAAAATATCATTTATCTCCGGCTGAAACATTACAGATTGCTCAAAGTCTATACGAAAAGAAGATGACGACCTATCCAAGAACAGATGCTCGTGTATTAACAAATGCAATCGCAAAAGAAATTGGGAAAAATCTTTCAGGTCTAAAAAAAGGTACATATGGAGAATATGTTGAAAAAATTGAGCTAAATCATTGGAATATTAAAGGAAAATATATCGACGATAGCAAAGTAACTGATCATTATGCAATCATCCCAACAGGAAAGGTTTCTGGTACATTGACAACTAAAGAACAGTATGTGTATGACATGATCTGCAGAAGATTTCTAGCTATATTTTTTCCTCCGGCAGAGTATGAGCGTGTATCATTTGATGCAATAAGTGAAAATGAAACTTTCCATGGTACGAATAAGTACCTGGTAGAGCAAGGTTATTATGAAGTATTTGGATTTCCTGATGAGGATGAAAATGCAGAAAAAAGGGTGGCGGCTATGTCTAAACTTCGTCAGGGAGAATGCTATTCTGCACAATATGAAATAAGAAAAGGAGAAACGACTCCACCCAAAAGATACACGTCAGGTTCTATTATTCTTGCAATGGAAGGAGCAGGAACACTTATTGAGGATGACGAATTACGAGAGCAAATTAAAGCCGATGGCATTGGTACTTCTGCTACAAGAGCGGAGGTTATCGAAAAATTGTTACGATTGAATTATATCTGTGTAAAAGATAAAAAACAAGTATTGGTTCCATCTGCTTTTGGAGAAATGATTTATGAAGTCGTAAATGTTACATTGCCTGAACTGCTTTCTCCTGAAATGACTGCGAAATGGGAAAAAGGACTGGATGGCATTGCAAATGGTCAGATTTTTAAAAGTGATTATGAAAAAGAACTTTATACTTATATTAGAGAAACTTGCAATAGATTAAAAACTGAGGACAACACTGGAATTATAGCAGGTAAAATTCGCTCATTTGCTTCTAACCGTATTCAATATGAATATAAGGAATTTGATTCTTATAACACAAAAATCAAATGTCCGTTATGTGGGGATGACATAGAAACAACCAGTTGGGGATTCCGGTGTAAGTCGAATATAAGCAAGAACGAAGGATGTAAATTTGCGATAGGGGATATTTTAGGGCACCGTTTACTTACAAATGAATTAGCAACATTATTACATTATGGTAAGACAGGACCGTATTATGACTTTATTTCTCAAAAAGGAAAGCCATTTGCAGCGTATTTGAAATGGAATAACGATAGTAAAAAATTGGAATTTGAACTTACCGATATGCCATGGAATAAAACAGATTTAAAATGTCCAATATGTGGGAAAAGCATTTTGGAAAGAGATGGTTTTTATCGGTGCGAAGATTATATAGATGCAGATCATGGGTGTAAGTTTCGTATTGGAAAAATCAAAGGAAAAGCTATTCCGATTAAGCAGATTGAAAAATTGATAAAAGAGAATAGTACTGACGTAATAAAAGGATTTAAAAAAGAAGACGGTGGCAAATTTGATGCCTTTTTAATATGGGACAGAGAAAATGAAAGAGTACGGTTTAGATTCCCTGAATTTGAGGATATGATAACAAATTATCATTGTCCAATTTGTAATGGGAAAATTCTTGCAACATCATACGGATATCGTTGTGAAAATTATAAAGCACAGGAAAAACGTCGGGAAACAGATTGCAGTTTTGTACTTGGGAACATTATGGGACATACCATTAAGGAAAAAGAACTTCAGACTATTCTTAATGGAGGTGTAACAGAGCCGGTTTCTTTAAAAAATAAAGATAAAAAAAGTTTTGAAGCAAGATTATATTGGGATAACACACAAAAGAAAATAGCGTTGAAATTTGATGATAATGTGCCGGTAGATGTTGCTGCAAATTGTCCAATATGTGGAAATAGGTTGAAAAAAAATAAGTTTGGATATTTTTGCAGTAAATATTCTAAAAACCCTGGTGGATGCAGCTTTTATGTGGGGACCATTGCAGGCATCTCTTTAGATGATAAGCAGGTAATAAAGCTGGTGACCGAAGGAAAAACAGATCTGATTGATGGTTTTAAACCCAAAGAAAAAGGGAAAAGACCATTTTCCGCATATTTAAAATGGGATAATGCGGATAAAAAGCTGCAATTTGAATTCCCCAATGCTGACGAAATGAAAGAAGTAAGTAATTATAACTGTCCTGTGTGTAAAGTACATAAATTATTGAAATCCAAATATGGTTATCAATGTGAGTGCGGGTTTAGATTTGGAAATAAAATAGCTGAAAGAGAGATCCCGGATGATCAAATAAAAAAATTGTTCGTTGTTGGTGAAACAGATTTTATCAGTGGATTTTATTCATCACGAACACGTCGCATGTTTACTGCAAAGCTTGTTTTGAATGGAAATAAGATAGATTTTGTTTTACCAGAGAAAGTGTTAGAAGAATCAGATATTAAATGTCCAAAATGCTCCGCTTGTATGAAAAAGGGAAATGTTTTTTTTGAATGTGAATGTGGATATAAAATTCCGCACCTGATTGCAGCAAAACATTTGACGGATGAAGAAGTAAGGCAGCTTATGCGCGGAAAAACTGGACTTATTAAAGGGTTTAAAAGTAAAACTGGAAAACGGTTTGATGCAGTATTAATTGCAGATGAAAATGGAACCGTGAAATTTGATTTTCAAAATAAATAAAAAGCATTTATACAGCAGAAAGGAGAATTGGATAACAGGGTATATACAATGGGAAAAACCATTTGCTAACCCTCCCCATCCATGCAGGCATATGGAAGGGATATCCTATTTAAAGTAATGGATACAATCGTTGAAATTTCCAAAGAACAGGAACGAAGAATAATGCAGATAGAAATGATAAAAAATTTCTATCCGGAATATACAGAAAATAATTATGTGTTATGGATCATTCCAAATCTGTTTACCGATTCTGAGACAACACATATCAATGGAAAAATCAAAGTAATTAAAGATGGGGATGCGTTGGATATTCCTATAGTAAGCAATTCACCATATCCAAATAAAAAAGTATGTCAGTTATCTTTACATGCCAGAGATAATACATGTTTTGGAATACCATTAGTCTTTAGTTCTTTTGAAGAATTAAAGCAAATTACAGAAATAAATATTTACTGGGATATTTTTACATATGATCAGTTGGAGGATCTGGATGTTTATTACAGACCTTATATTCAAAGCCTGCAAATGCATTATGAAATTAAATTCTCTGAAGGTAGTCTTGAAAATCAGAACCAGAAAAGATTTTATACGCTTTTCGCAAAAGATACTGTTCATGACGGGAAAAAATTAGCCTATGAAACAGTATACGATCATTTAGACTGTGTAGATGCTGCCGTAAAATGTGACAATGGGAAATGGACAATACAGGAATATGTTATCGATTATTTGTGTCAAAATAACAATCATGTAACAAAAGAAATGATGAAAAAAAATTTGCAAAGATTGTCTGAGGATGAATGTTTAGATATTATTACACGAATGACGGAAAAATGTATAGACAAATATCTGACGGATTATAGGTTTGAATTTAAAGAAAAAAAATTAGAATTAAAAGCGAATGTAAATGCAGAGTTCATACCGGAGCCGGCATTTGGTTTTCATCTTTTATAATAAGTCCCAGAAACAGAATACACAGAAATGGCATCTAAAGATGGAAAACTTAGTGCAGACTATGAACAGTTTCCCGAACATTGCTCCATACATTAGAAACCCGACAATGAGCTACCTAGTAGTTCATTAGAATCGAGAAGTAACTTCTTTCTTGAACAGTAAACTTAGAATTAATGGGAGGATCGAAATGATAGATAGGATTTTTGTTTGTTTTATAGGGATGGTTATGGCAGCCATTGGCATCAATATGGAGAAGAAAAAAATCCAGGAGATAAAAAACGGTGTGGTTACAAAGGCAACAGTTATTGACTATAGCATGAATCTTGATAATTCCTATAAAGAACTTTATGAATATGAAGTGGGAAAATTTTTAGTAAGAGCTTATTCAAAAAATAGTTCTACTAATATAGGAAAAATAAAAGGGAAAAAAAGTTATGTTGTATATGATAAAAAGTATCCTGAAAAAGTACAGGGACTATTTGATCTGGCATCGATGTCAATTCTTTTTTTGATACAAATACTGGTTGGAGCAGGATTAATTACTATGGGAACTTTTTTATGGAGTTACATATCCGGATAACAAAGGAAACAGATATTTTATAATTGCAGATTTGACAGCACATGTATATCAATATTAGGAGGAAAGAATATGGAAAAAGAAAGAACAAATGACGAGGAAGTAAAGTTATTGAAAGAAAAAACGATTGATTTAATTGATAAAATTCCGGATAAGCATCTCGAAAGAACATATAAATTTGTGAAATGCGTAAGTGAAATGAGTTCAAAAAGGTTTGCACTACTTGAAAAATTAACAGGATCGGACATGAAACCAGATATTGCAGAGGAAAAAGCGTATGAAGTGAGCAGAATGTCCGAAGAAGAAGTGGAACAGGAACTGGCAAAACTCAATTAACCATAACTGAAATATGTGCTGCCAAATTTGCAATTATAGATAAGGAGATAAGATAAATGAGAAATAATAATGGTATAGTTTTTGGTAAAAACAATTTTGGGAAAGTAGTAAAAAAAGAAAATGAGGATGGACATGTACTTGTTATTGGATCACCGGCAAGTGGAAAAAGCAACTGCATAGCCGTTCCTACGCTGATAAATTGGAAAAATCGGGCATTTGTTATTGATGTAAAAGGTGAGCTTTTCAGGAAAACAAAAAAGGCAAGAGGCGAAGATACAATAAAAGTATTCAATCCATCAGATATTTCAGCATGTAATTATGATCCCTATTGTATATTAAAAAATAATTTATGTGATTCAGCACATGAGATAGCGGAAAATATTATCCCTTTGACGGAACGTAACAACGCTATAATTAATGTGTCAGAAAAAGCAAGAGATTATTTATGTGGAGCAATCATTTATTTTTATAAAAAAGGAATGGATTTTCCGGAAACAATGATTTCCATTGCCGCACAAACACCTAGAAGCCTTGTTTCTGAAATTATTGAACATAATGACGGTGATGCTATTAGGTATATATCTCAATTTGATTCAATGAGTGATGAAACTGTAGACTATGTGTTTTCAGAAGTATATGCCAATATTTCATCGTTTGCCACTGATAAGATGTTAATAAAAGCATTGAGACGATCAGATAAAAGTATTACACCGGAAGATCTTGAAAACGGTTACGATGTATTTGTTTGCGGACATGTTTATACAAAATTGCAAATGATGATTATCAATCAGTTTTGCAAATTTTTTGAACAAAGAGAAAAAACAGAGCCTATCCTTTTTCTGATGGATGAATTTCAAAATTTCGGCAAAATAGAAAATTTTGCTGCATATCTTGATGTGTTAAATAATGAAAAAATCGAAGTCATGATTTTTATCCATTCTAAAAAGCAGTTAGATGTAATTTACGGAAAAGATCAGGCAGATAAGATATGCAATAATTGCACTTATAAGGTGATTTTGCAGGTATATGATCCAGTAACGCAGAAATGGTGTAGTGAATTAGCCGGAATTTGTGAAAAATTAAGACATAAAAAATTGATGCAGCCAGAGGAATTTGGTGATTTTGAAGATGTGTTTTGTATATTTCCAACAGGTTGTTGTCGCATAAAAAAAATCAAATACTGGGAAGAAGAATTATTTAAAAAAAACTAACACATTGTGGGAAGAAGATAAGGAGGCTATTATGGAGATTATCTTGATTCTGGTTGTGGCTATCGGACTTGTGGTTATTTTCAACACGAAATTTTTTGCATAGGTAGAAGAACTGATCCAATACCTGGAAGATGAAGTTTGCTATATGGAGGAATAAAAATGAACCAAAAAGATGTTTTAGAACTGAAAAGAAGATTAAAAAAAGATGCCTGCACTTTTACGAGGGTGTGTGGCTGCTATGTGGATGCGGACAAGAACAAGGTAACTTCCTTTGGAGAAACATTTTTAAATCTGGAAGATGAAGAATTTTACAAATACTTGGAGATCGCAAAAAAAGTATTGTCAGGTACAATCGGAAACAATATTTTGGAACTGGAATTTCCAGCTGCGGAGGAGGCTGCCGGCGGCAGACAGCAGTTTTTGATGGGTCTGCGCGAGAGTACCTTAAAAAATGATGATCTGATGGAAGCATTTTATGATCTTGTCATTGACAGCTACGACTACGTCGGAAACTATCTGATCCTTGTATTTCACGATGCCTACGACGTTATGACAAAGACTTCTGACAACAACAAATTAGACGAGTCCGAGGAAGTTTACGAATATCTGCTCTGCGCGATCTGCCCGGTCAACCTGACCAAACCGGGACTTGGCTACCGTGAGGATGAAAACCGCATTGGACCGCGTATCCGTGACTGGGTTGTTGGCGCTCCTGACACCGGATTTGTATTTCCTGCTTTTACCGACCGGAGCACGGATATCCACTCTGTCATGTTTTACACCAGAGACACCAAGACACCGCACTCTGAATTTATGGAATCCGGTCTTGGCTGTGGTTCTAAATTTACGGCTACCGAGCAGAAACTTACCTTCCAGAGCATTGTAAAAGAAGTCATCGGAGAATATGATGATGAAAGTGATGCTATTTTCATGGATATCCAGGACAATTTAAACAACTTGATCCCAGTCGCTTTAGAAGAGGAGCCGGAACCGAAACCGGTCCCTGTCACAAAGAGTACGATCTCTTCCGTACTTGCTGAGAGCGGCGTGACCGAGGAACAGGCAGCCGTGATCGAACAGACATATGAAAATATATTCGGTGAGGATGTACCGACTGTAGAGAACTTAGTTGATTCGAAGCTGGTGGAGGCAAATGCTAAACGCAAAGAAAAATTAGAACTGGTACAGCAGGTTGAAAATTTGAAACAGCAGTTAGAGAAAACACGCACTCTTCCAGTAGAAGAATCTGACGGAGACGACATCCCGGCAGTCAAAACCTACGATGTTATTCTGCGTGTCAAACCGGAAAAAGTCAGTCAGATCCATTCTCAGATTGTTGATGGGCAGAAATGCCTTGTTATTCCGATGGACAAGGACGAGCATGCAGCCGTAAATGGCATTAATACTACAATTTAACACAAAAAAACAGAAAGTCCCCTTTTTTAGTAGCGGTGATTTTCTGTTTTTTTTATCTGAATGTATCGTAAAACTAGGTTCAGCTATGGGGAGTGTCAAGACAGTGGAATATCATATCGTTTGATAGCGTCATTCAGCCATAAATTATATAATCTATCCCCATTTTCTAAATCTTCGCGCAAAGTACGCATTTCATTCCATTCTTTAAAAAATTCTATAAGAGTTTTATCAGCTGAAATGAAATTTAGGATAGCAGAGTCTCTATCCAAGGTTATATCCAGGTGGTTATTATCATTTAGCAATACAATCGACTTTATTAGATCTGCATAAGTTTTGATTTGTGCTGAATTTGGAATATCACTTAGACCAGAGAGCCAGTCAATAGAGACATGATATTTTTTTGAAATATCTATTAATATATCCAGGGATGGGGTACGGATTCCTTTTTCATAAGCCGATAATGCAGCCTGTGATGTGCCTATGGAAGCTCCGAACGCAGCCTGGCTTAAACCAGAAATAGTTCTTAGTTTATTTATGCGTGATGCAAGCACATTATTAGACATTTTTTTATTATGCAATGCAATCATAGTCCTTTCTTAATTTGTGTCTCTATTATACAACATATATAATAAAATAACAACAATATTATATAATTATATTTACACAAAAGGTATATAATGGTATAATATACTAAAATATACATACAGAAAAGAGATGAGGATATGTCATATTGTCAGGAATTTAACTGTCAACATGAAAAAAATGGAATTTGTTCATATTCTGAAGAAGCTTGTGTAAAAGAGCACTGCATTACCTTTTATGCAAAATGCGATGCTTGCAACTGTGGTAAAGAGTGTTTATTTAAAGAAGAGTATTTGAAAAGCCGTAAGAACTATATTTCTATTATGAATTACAGAAATAAAAATAAGCAAAAGAAAAATCTTGAACGTGTATATGCGGTGCGCAAAGGACGTGTGCCAGGAATTTATAAGACATGGCTTGAATGCTTTGCACAGATTGATGGGTATGCTGGTGCAGAATATCAGCAGTTTGTAAAACCGGAAGAGGCATCCGCGTATATGACGCAAAAAGAACAAAGAAAGAATATAACAGCGTATGCGTATGTAGACGGATCCTACAATAAATATACAAAAACCTATGGCTATGGCGGAATCATAAATGATGGCACAAAAGAACATGAGATCATGGGAAGTGGTGCAAATCCTGAAATGGCAAGTATGCGGAATGTAGCAGGCGAAATAGAAGGTGCTATGGCTGCAATCAGCTATGCAGAGCAAAACGGTATTCAGGAATTAACAATTTACTATGATTATATAGGAATTGAAAACTGGCCAACAGGGAAATGGAATGCAAACCAAAAGGGCACACAGTTATATAGAGATTATGTAAGAAATGCCAAAATAAAAATTTATTTCAAAAAGGTAAAAGGACATTCAGGTGTCCGTGGCAATGAGAAAGCTGATATGTTGGCGAAAAGAGCTGTTGGAGTTGTATAAAAGGAGAAAATATGTACACAGAAAGTAAAGAAAAACGAAGATGTCTTAACGAAATGACAGACAGGCATACATATGTGTCGAAACATCAAAACTCTGATGCGTTGAGAAAATTCAAAGAGAAACCATATCAGTTAAAAAATAAGGAGAAAAATAAAGATGATTGAATGCATGAAAAAAATAGCACGAAAACAAAATATGGTGGGTGATGAAAAAGTAACAGTTTGCATGTCCTCGAATGAGAGAGATATGTGCAAAAAAAGAGATACAGAGTTAATGAAAGAAAAGGAGAAAAAATAAAGACGTGAAGTTTATATAGACTTGAGGATAAGAACGGTAAACGGATCTTCGAGAATGATATTCTTAAGGATAATGTTATTTATGGTGTTGTCAAATGGGATGATGCAAATGCAAGATACATTATTGATGATAGAGAAGATGGATATCAAGATTATTCTGAATGGTGGCATGAATGTGAAATTATCGGCAACATATTTGATGATCCGGAACTATTGGAGGCATAGTCAGGATTAAAGGCAGAAAAGTATACGATCCGTTGACCGGAGTATGGAGCACTGGATATTGGATCAAGGATGACTAGAGCAATTATTATCCTGTGTAGGTGGAAAGGAGCAGCAATGGTGAATGAAAAAATAAATAGCTGGACATTTGAAGAAACCGTTAAAACAGCTGAAAATCTTATGAAGAATGAGAAAAATATATTTAAGTGGGATGTATTACGGCATCTGAAAGATTTTGCGGAAACATATCAGAAAGAAATACAGCAGTACCGCACGATCGGAACAGTGGAAGAATGCCGGGCGGCGGTGGAAATGCAGACAGCGATTCCCAGAGAACTAATTGAGGGGAAATATTTCTGCCCGAAGTGTCATAACCTAATGCCTTATCCAGGATATTGTGGGTGCGGTCAGAAAGTGTATTGATGAAAGAAAGGAAGAAAAAAAATGAGCGAAGAACTTAAACCATGCCCGTTCTGTGGCGGGAAAGCTGTAATCGAAGTTATTGAGCTACATAGGCATATCATTTGCAAGATGCCAGTATATAAAGGTGGAGCATTTATTGAATGCACAGAGTGTGGATGCGCTATCAGTGGAGAAACGGAAACAGAAGCGACTGAAAAGTGGAACAGGAGATTGAATGATCCGGAGAAAGTTGTGAAGCAGTTAGAAGAATATCGATCAGAAATGGAACAGTTCGGGTGCGATGGAATACTGACTGATATGATCGAGATCGTGAAAGGTGGTGGAGTAGATGCGAAAACCGATTCCTAAATCTGTTAGAAAACAAGTATATGCAAAATACAACGGTCATTGCGCTTACTGTGGGTGTGAATTAGAGTACAAGGATATGCAAGTAGACCATGTTATTCCTTTAAACGGTTGGAGCGAACAGGGAACGGACACGGTGGATAATATGCTTCCTGCCTGCCGGAGTTGCAATCATTATAAAAGCCGTTCTACTCTTGAGGGATTCCGAAAGATGGTTGAAGCAATGCCAGATACCTTGATGCGGGATAGCGTAACTTATAAAAATGCGGTTCGCTTTGGTTTAGTAATTCCCAATAAGCAACCAATTACATTTTATTTTGAGAAAGTAGGTGGAGTAGATAGCAATTAAGCCTATATTATTTAACACGGAAATGGTTCGGGCGATTCTGGACGGACGGAAAAGTTGTACCAGACGGATTAATAAAGATGCCAATGATTATGTTGTGCCGGATATGGATTTTTTCGATCCTGAAAAACGTACCTACGCAGTACATAACTATGCAGACAAAGAGCACAAAATCAAGTTGAGCATAGCAGAACGTAGCTGTCCGATATGTCCAGGCGATATCCTTTACGTAAGAGAAAGCGTATTCCAAGGGGTTGCCCATTGTCTTGATGTTAGTGGAGAAACTGAATGTGTCTTAACGAATGATTTTGAATATTATGCTGACGGATTGCATAAAAAAGACCACTGGAAAGATAAGCATGAAAACATATGGATGCACCGAAGACCATCCATCCACATGCCGAAAGAAGCCGCACGTATCTGGCTTAAGGTTACGGATGTGAGGGTGGAGCGGTTGCAAGAGATCACGGAAGTGCAAGCACAAGCTGAAGGATGCAATAGCGGATTGCTTACCGGGGCGTGTACCGCAAGAGGACAATTTGAAGACTTGTGGAACTCCACCGTCAAGAAATCCGACATTGACCGCTACGGCTGGGATGCGAATCCGTGGGTGTGGGTAATTGAATTTGAGCGGTGCGAGAAGCAGGAGGAAATATGAAATGGGAATGACAAGAAATCAACTTGCCTTAGTGCGATATGTGGCTGAAAACAATATACAAAAAGCAAAAGATGCAGCTCTTTGCTGTTGCACTGAGGATACAACTCAGAAAAATCATTATGCAGTCACAAAATATCAAAGTTTGTTACGATCTGGTGGAATGAATCTTATGGAGCTACCAGCAAATGTTTCCAGTTTTGCAACGATGGAAGATCTGACAAATACATACTTAGAAAGCAGATATTATCTGACCAATGAAGAAAAGGAATTATTCGAACTGATCAAGAACATGAATGATGTGAGTTTACAGCTTATGGAGAAACAGATCCCGTATCTGAATGCAACATTGCTCTATGGCGAGAGTGGAGTCGGAAAGACGGCTTTTTCCAGATATGTAGCATATAAACTTGGAATGCCGTATTTATATGTGAATTTTTCAAGAATGCTTGATAGTTATCTTGGTGGAACTGCAAAAAATCTCACGAATCTGTTTAATTTCATAAACCAGCATCAATGCGTTGTAATGTTGGATGAAATCGACAGCTTGGCAGTAAAGAGGGAATATGGTGGTGGCGGTGCAAGCGCAGAAATTTCCAGAAGCACTACATGTTTATTACAGCTATTAGATTCCGTTACGAATGACCACGTAATTATTGCCGCAACAAACCTTATGGATGATGTTGATACTGCAGTGAAGCGTAGATTTACAGAAAAGCATGAGTTACATAGGCTTTCAGCGGAAGACAATGAGCGGTTTATCAGACAGTACCTTGACGATGCAGGGTTTTCTTATGATTTGGATTCTGTTAGAAAGTATGCTGCAGAAAATCATTCACAAGCTGAAATTATGACGCATGTAACAAGAAGCATTGCAAGTACGCTTATTAACAAGTGGGAACTGGTAATGTTGTAAACTGAAATAGAGGTAGTATATGAAAGAATTTCCGATTATGACAAACAAAGGGAAGGAATATATTCCCTACGATATCATTAAACCGCATGAAGAACAGGCATTAAAAAACCATTGTGGACAGACATTAGACAGATTAGCAGCCAGAGGAGGTCTGTCTTGGGCGGAAGCCTATGCTGTTCTGACAGACAGTAAGTTCCCTCATAGAGATCAGTATATTTCGGAAGAATTTTACGAGAAAAAGGTAAAAGAGATAGTGCAGTGAAGAAAGGAAGAATTATATGGCTAAAGCAGTATTGGTTATGGATAATCCGGAAGATTGCACCATGTGTAAGTTTTGGAACTCAAAAGATGACGAGTGTTATGCAACTGGCGTTGAAGAGCTTTCATTAAATAGTGAAGAAGCAAAGCCGGATTGGTGCCCGCTCCGGGAACTGCCAGAGAAAATGAAAGTGTGCGGAAAATATCCACAGCCGGACAGGATTGCACCATCATATAAAGTTGGTTGGAATGCCTGCTTAGATGAAATTTTGAAATAAAAAAGGAGTGAGAGGTTTGCCATTAGATTGGATGATTTAAAAGCAATAAAACGATGAATTTGTTGTATAAAACGCAACATAAACAAATTCAAAATGCGCTATTGTAGATATGTGCATGGAATATCAGAAAGGAGCCGAACCTCCGGCCGGGGCAACGATATATCGGGTTCCTTTTGAAGAAAATGAGAACAGTATTGAAATATCCGGGAAGTAAATGGAACATTGCTCCCCGATTGGTGGAACTGATACCGGAACATCACAGCTATGTAGAGCCGTTCTTCGGCAGCGGGGCCGTGTTATTTAATAAGCCGGTATCTGATATCGAAACGATTAATGATCTGGATCATGACGTTGTGAATATCTTCCGGTGTATACAGGAGGATGCGGATCGTCTGGCCAGAATGGTAATGACTACACCGTTCAGTCGTGAAAAATATGAGGATACATATAAGCTGGATGCATGGGAGTTAATGATGCCGGATGAACCGTATCATAAAGCATTACGATTTTTAATCCAGTGTTGGCAGGGGCACGGGTTCCGTACCAATGGCAGCAAGGTAGGATGGAAAAATGATGTACAGGGCAGAGAAAGAGCTTATGCATTATGGAACTGGTACCGTCTGCCGGAATGGATCATTGACATAGCGGAACGGTTGCGCATGGTACAGATCGAGAACCGCCCGGCGGTGGAAGTGATTGAGAGATTTAATTACAGAAATGTTTTTATGTACATTGACCCACCGTATGTTTTGAGTACCAGAGCAGGAAAACAATATAAACATGAGATGACAGATGCGGATCACGAGGAATTATTGAAAGCGTTACTGCAGAGTAAAGCAAAGATTATGATTTCTGGTTATGAGTCAGAAATGTATAACGACTATCTGAACGGATGGGAGAAAAAACAGTTTTCAAGCTGTGCGGAGCACGGAAAGCCACGGATGGAAACGGTATGGATGAACTATGAGCCGGATCAACAGATGAAACTTAATTTTTCGGAGGTGCTGTCATGATACATGGAGAATTGATAGTTGACAATTTTGCCGGTGGGGGCGGCGCTTCCACTGGTATAGAAATGGCAACCGGATACAGTGTTGATATTGCAATCAATCATGATCCAGAAGCAATTAAGATGCATAAGGCTAATCATCCGAACACGAAGCATTACTGTGAAAACGTCTGGGCAGTTGATCCAGTAAAGGCATGCAATGGGCATCCGGTTGGACTTGCCTGGTTCTCACCAGACTGTAAGCATTTCAGTAAAGCAAAAGGTGGAAAGCCAAAGGATAAAAATATCAGAGGTCTTGCATGGGTAGCTTGCAGGTGGGCGGGACTTGTCCGACCGAGAGTCATCATGCTTGAAAATGTGGAAGAGTTCAAAACATGGGGACCATTGAACAGAGGGCACCATCCGATCAAGGCAAAGCAGGGAAAAACATTTGAAAAATTTGTACAGCAGCTTAATGATCTGGGGTACACTGTAGAATTTAAAGAACTGATTGCTGCCGATTATGGCGCACCGACCATGCGAAAGAGATTCTTCCTGATTGCAAGGTGTGATGGCAAGCCGATTGTCTGGCCAGAGCCGACACACGCACCAGCAGACAGTGAAGAGGTAAAGGCAGGATTGAAAAAACCTTATGTCGGAGCATATACGCAACTGGATTTTTCGTTGCCATGTCCGAGTATCTTTGACACATCCGAAGAGATCAAGGAAAAGTATGGGATCCGGGCGGTGAGACCGCTGGCACAGAAAACAATGGACAGGATTGCAAGGGGATTGAAAAAATTTGTATTGGATAATCCAGAGCCTTTTATTATCCAGTGTAATCATGGCGGTGAGCGTAGACCGAACGACATCCGAGAGCCAATGCCGACCATAACCGGAAAGCACGGGTACGGGATTGTGGAGCCATATATGGTACAGATCGGGCAGACAGGATTTGCAAAAGACCGAAGCAAGGATGTTAGAGAGCCGCTTACAACGATTGTGAGCAAAAATGAGCATTGTCTGATTGAACCAACGCTTGCACCATACATGGGAACGAATACGACAAATCATCCGGGCGGAAATTGCAAAGATCCGATACACACAATTACAACTGGCAATCAGCAATGTCTTATTAGTCCTACGTTGATTCAATACCATTCAGAAACTTCAAAAGATGGAGTAAGAGGGCAGACTATAAAAGATCCGATCATGACAGTTGACAGCTCAAATAGATATGGGCTGGTCGCATCGTTTCTGCATAAGTACTATGACGGAGGATATAAAGGTGCTGGGGAAACAGTAGAAAATCCGCTTCCGACAGTGACCGCATGGGATCATAACAGCGTTGTTACTGCGAATCTGATTCAGATGAACAATCATTGTGACGGAAAAGATATCAGACAGCCATTACCAACGATCACGGCTGGTGACGGACACTTTGGAGAGGTCAGAGCGTTTCTGATTAAATACTATGGACAGGGAACAGGGCAGGATATCAAAGATCCGCTTGATACAGTCACAGCACAGGATCGCTTTGGACTTGTGACCATCAACGGCACTGATTACCAGATTGTGGATATTGGACTGCGGATGCTGGAGCCAAGGGAGTTATATGGATGTCAGGGATTTCCGGACGATTACATAATCGACCATGATTACACCGGCAAGACATATCCGAGAAGCGAACAGGTGCGAAGATGCGGCAATGCAGTATGTCCGCCAATACCTGCAGCACTGGTCAGAGCAAATTTGCCAGAATTGTGTGTTGCAGAGCGGATGCCAAATATGCAGATAGAAGCAGAGCAGACCGGACAGCTCCGGTTTGCGTAAACCTTAAATTTTGTGGAGGTGCTGCCATGATTAACGGTGAGTTAAAGAAGTTCAATTAGAATTTAGAGAGGTGATGATAAAATGGCTAAAAAACAAGATAAAAATTTTTTATTTAAAATATGTGAATTATTGGCTACTATTGGGATTCTTGGAAATACCCTTATCTTAATTATATTTCAAAATACATGGACTTATGAGGAACTTCCAATTTTGAAATTTGAACCAACTCCAAAAAGTAGTTATTTAACTATTATTCAGCACAATCCTATATTTGCAATAATATATATCCTATGTGGCTTAGTTTTATTGATGTGTGCAATATATAGACTTTCGAAAAGAATACAGGGAAAGGAAAAGGGTTAATGAAGGTTATAAGTGTAAGTACAATCGGAAATCTAATTTCAGCACACATGGAAGGCGATAATGAAAAATTTTTAATATTTGCTAATTTTATTGCAGACGCTTACGAAGAGGCAGGCGAAGTAAGATGTGCTAGAATTATTAGGAAGAGAATTGACGGCACGTATAAAAATGATTCGACTGTTACATTGGATTAACACGATAAATAAGGATTTAAAAGTAATGAATTTATATGTTGTAAGACATGGAGAGACCGATATGGGAAAGAACCATATAATTGCAAATGAAACCGAACCACTTAATGCCAATGGTATAAGACAAGCTCAAAATTTGCATAATGAACTGGAAAAATTAAGAATAGACAGAATCTATGTATCACCAATTCAAAGAGCAAAAGATACATTGTTCTATTTCCATCTCAGTAAGGACATACCAGTAGAAATTGAACCAAGAATAAAAGAAAGAGATATGGGAAAGTATGCAGGAGTACCATTTTACGATTTAGACTGGGATAATTTTTGGGGTTTTCATTCTAATCAAAAATATCCAAATTGCGAATCAATGGCAGATACATTTTTTAGAGTCTCAGATTTTATTAACGAATTGATTGAAAAAGATGAAAACGTATTGTTCGTAACACATGGCGGTATTTCGAGAGCTATATATTGGTATATGAACGGAATTCCTGACAATGGATTATCAAGTGATATCAACGAAAATTGTAAAATTTACAAATATGAATTAAACAAAGACAAATATCCATTGGCAATAGATAGTAAAATTCTTGGAAAACATTTTATATAGCATAGAAAAAAACATATAAAAACTAAATAAGAATTTAGGAGGTAGAAATGAGCAAGATTCCAAAAGAGATAGTAGATAAAATCGAACAACGAAAGGCACTTAATGAAGAAATTGCGGAGTGGTGTAGGGAAAACCTTGACATAGATGGTATGAACTCCGATTTTGCTGATATTACTGATTATCATACAGGTGGCGAGCAGGGCGGAGATGATTGTAAAGAATGGTGCGACCAGACATGCAAGGGAGAAGATTGGTACGAGGGAGATTATTATTGGGAAACTGAATGCAAGGGTAAATATCTTCACATGGAATTTGCAATTTAAACTAAGTATTTAGGAAAGGCGAGGTATGAGAATAGCATTAATTGATGTTGATGGTCATAACTTTCCGAATTTACCGCTCATGAAGTTGTCCGCATGGCATAAAAATCAAGGATATACAGTTGATTGGTATGATCCTTTGACTGCAAAAAGGAATGAGAGGAAAAAAGAGATGGCAATATTGAATTACACAACAACAGTGGATAGTTACAAGACGGTATCAGAGATCGAACATATTCTTGTAAAGCATAATGCAAAGAGTATCATGAAAAATTATGACGGAGAAAGTATCACAGGATTATCCTTTTTAATTGATACAGGTGTACAGCAGATTCCGGTACGGTTACCGGTAAAGATTGATGACTGTTTTGAAGTCTTGATACGGGAAAAGAAAAAAGGTACTAAAAATATCAAGGCAACCAGGGAACAAGCAGAACGAGTGGCTTGGCGAATTTTAAAAGACTGGGTAGCAACGCAGATGGCTCTTTTGGATATGCAAATGGTTAGATTTGAGGAAATTTTTCTTCCCTACATTGAAACTGATAATGGACAGACAGTTTTTGAAAGGCTGAAAGAAAAGCAGTTCCTTATCGAAATTAATGATGAATCGAAACTGTAGTAAGGAGAAACAGAAATGAATAAATCAAAATATATTACATATACTACTATGGCATTAGTTGCGTTCATAATAATAGAAATGAACTTGTTTACATTTATGTTCGTTAAGGGACAAGATGAAAAAGAATATAAATTTGAGTACGGAACTGTTATGGATGTTAGAGGTGCTCTCGGTATAAAGTTTCTTATTGAAACGGAATCCGGCAAGAGGATATTTGTATATTCGAATAAAACATTATTGGTTGGCGATAAAGTTATTGTCAAAGAATACAAAGAGAAATACTGCTTATCAAGCGAGAAAGAAAAATCAAGTTATAAGAAAATAAGATATCTGATACAGAAGATAAACAATTGTTTTACAATATAACTGTCAAATACCATAATGGTGATATAAAAGAGTACAGACATTGTCAGGTAAAAAAATCTAAAAAATATACACAAATTTGCGTGTTTAATCCGTACAATATAGATCCAGAAAGCTATACACCTTTCGATGACTCTGTTTTATGGCTAGATAATGAGGAATGTGAAATTGAAATGGAAGCGTCGGAGGAATGAATTGCTTATGAAAAAGGAGATATTTTCTAATGTTTTTGTGATTGTATTGACAGCAATATTTATTTTATGCGCAAATTTTGCATACTATGATATGACAAAAAAGATATACTTTGAATTGATGTTCATTGTACTAATTGCCATGGGGATATATGAAATAATTGATGGAATAAAAAACAAAAACCAGGTATATTTGGGAGTAAGAATGAACGGATGGATCATTCTGTGTGGAGCTATGTTAATAATTTCAGCTTTCATTTTTGCAGCTTATTTTGTATGGTAGATAATAAAAAATGAAAAAGGAGAAAAAGACAATGCAGAAATTTATTACCGATATAAAAGTAAACTATGTACGGAACTTAAATGAAAGAAATATTTCAGTTTCTGAAACGCATTTGAAACACTTGGTAATGACCGGAAAAAATGGGAGCGGAAAATCCAGTTTATTAGATGCACTTGCAAAAGCCGTCCATGCCAGTGTTTATGAAAATACATCTAATATAAATAACAACAATATTGTCGTTAATTATAATGTACCAACTAAGGACCTTTCAGATAACCATTTTATAACAGCATATTATAAAGCAGAACGTGATTTTCATAGTGAATTAACACGATCTACTGAATATACGGGACAAAAATTTGAAAAATATCTGTTAGATAAAAAGATGGGACAGGTCTTAGCCAAAATGAATGGAAAGGATGAGAAAGCAGGGAAGATAACGGAATGGTTTGATGAATTCGATAAATTATTAAAAAAGATTTTCGATGATCATACGGCACGGTTGACATTTGATGAAGATACATTACATTTTTCCATTCAGATTGAGAATAGACTGTCATTTGATTTTATGACACTTTCCAGTGGGTATGCAGCAATTATGTATATCATTGTAAATTTGATTTTGGAGATGGATAAAGTGCTAGATGCAAACTTTGATCTAAGCATGCCGGGGATCGTATTTATAGATGAGATCGAAGCACACCTTCATCTGGATATGCAACGAAAGATTCTTCCATTATTAATAAAACTATTTCCCAATGTACAGTTTATTGTATCCACCAATTCACCATTTGTTGTGAATAGCATAGAAAATGCGGTCATTTATGATTTAGACAGTGAAATTCTCGCTGCGGATGGACTGTGCAATATACCATATGCCGGTATTGTAAATGGGTATTTTAATGTAAATGAAATGTCACAGGTATTGCAAAGAAAATATGAAAGATATTGTATATTAGCGAACAAAGAAAGTTTAACGGATGATGATTATGATGAGATTTCAGAACTGGAATTATATTTGAATAAAATACCTGATTTTCTTGCATTAAATATAACAGCAGAATATAATAGGTTGAAAAAAAAGCTACACTAAAAGGAATATAGTTATGAAGAAATTTTTTTATTCAGTACCTATAGACATGAAGATATTAATGGTTATATATATGGTAACTTCAGTAATTTGTCAAATATATCCGCATAACACGATTCTAGTTGATCTTTGTATGTTATATTCAGTATGTTTTATAGGATATTGTATGGTTAACATAAAATTATCCAATAGAAATGAGCGACATTGTAAATATTTATTATATTGGAACATATGGGGAAATAAAAATAATATTTTTATTTCAATGCATAAGGGAAAATGTGTGGCAAATGAAGGTGACGAAACACCAGGAAAAACAGAGGAAGAGAAATTTGAAAATGAATTGAGAAATGCATGCAAATATCTTACAGGTGCAAGATGTAGTACATATACTCATGCCAAATATTATCGAATTATTAGGAGTATTGATCCCAAATGTCAGAAGAAGAAAGCCTATAAGGGAACATTAAAAAAAGTCCGCAAAATTCTTAGAATGGAAGATGATAAGAAAAAGCGTCAATTTTACTTTGTAAAATTTACTATGCCATGAGAAAAATACTTGAAATGCCCCTATTGCAATGGTATAATATGTAACATAAATAAAATTAATAAACAAGTCGGAAAAGGTCATGTAAATTATACATGGCTTTTTATAGTTTGATCGCTATAGGCGGTCTTTTTTTATGCCTTTTTATAAGGCTTCATATAGATTTTTTAATCTAAAATACAGCGAAAGCTGATTATATAAAATGTGACAAAATATAGAAAATTCAGGAGGAAAAATAAAATGAAAAATTATAAAGTAGGTCAGACACTGTATTATGTAGTCTGTGATTTTGATTCTGCAGAGATTATTAAAGGTGTGATCGAGACAGTAGAAGATGATCATATTATTTTAGCAAAAGACGGAATAACCTATTGGCTCGATGAAGGTGATGATATTTTTGAATCAGAAGAAGAAGCAGTTGCATGCCTGAAAAAGAAAAAAACGGTGCGAGAGAAAAAACTTTCGGCTGCCAGAAGGTTGTTGTTTTGAAGAAAAATATATGTTCAAATAACAAAACTAAGCAATCATCATGCCACCTTCCATGGTAGTATGTGTGGCAGAGGAGATACGGAAAGGAAATAATAAAATGGGAAAATGTACAGATTGTAAAAATTTAGTCTTTTCATCTGAATACATGGATGAAGAAAGAGATATAAGACGTGGTTGGTGCTGTGAAGCAGATCATCATGGAGAGGATTATCATTACATAGTGGATGAAGAAAATGACTGCAAATTTTTTGAAAAGGAAATCGACTATCGTGAAGGCTATGCCGATTGGGAAACAAGCCATAAGCTATTAGGAATAAAATCTGGTTATCATTTTAAGGTGCGAGATACAGAGTGCAGATTAAGAAATGATGGAAAATGTGTTCTTGTGTATGATCCTTATGATTGTGTTTGGAAACTGGGACGTAAGTGTTTTAAAATGGATTATCTTCTTGAACACAAGGATGAGATAGAAAAATATCCAATGGGAAAATGGCACATCGAGCGTAATGAACCAAGTTATATGAGAAAGTTGAAAAAGCATTATAGAAAACTGAAAAGGCGTTAACCTGACCTTTGACTGAGAGGAAAATGGCAAATGAAAAAGAAAATCATTTTTCTTGATATTGATGGGGTTCTGAATTCGAAGGCTTATTTTGATTCGATAAAGGAAAGTGAAATCCTGGCGACAGAAAAAATACACATTGAAATTAGTGAATATCATGTAAAATTGCTTTCTGAATTATGCCACGCTTGTGATGCTAAAATTGTATTAGCATCCACTTGGAAAGAGCTGGATGATCCATCAAATTCAAAAGCATATTGCATGTATCAGTACCTGGTTGATATGTTAGCACAGTATGATATGGAGATACTAGACAAAACACCAACGATCAACGGATGCCGTCCATATGAAATTTTTATGTGGCTGCAGGCAAGAACTGATAAAAATGAAATTCAGGCAGTTATACTGGACGATGATTTCAACAGATCAGAATATCGAAAATATGGCCTTGAAAATATTCTGGTTCAGACAAAATTTTTTGTAAATAAAATATCGGATGGTGGATTGCAGCAAAAGCATGTATCTGAAGCTATCCATATTTTAAACGAAAGAAAATAACCGTATTGTCTCCTGTAGGGCAATGCGTCACCTATGGGTGCAGATTTTAGTGGATGCGCCCGCAGGGGGCGTGTTCTTTCTAGGAGGAAAAAAATATGTTAGAAAACAAAGATTTTTACCCGACACCGGATAAATTGATTGAAAAAATGGTGGAAGGTCTCAATTTTAAAATGATTAGAACTGTCCTTGAACCATCCGCAGGGAAAGGAAATATTGTAGAATCTCTGCAGAAAGAAGCAAAGAAAGTTTTGGGATCATGGACAAGAGAAGAGAACTTTTTGGATGTAGATTGCATCGAGAAAGATCAGAATCTCCGTCATATTTTAAAGGGAAATGGCATGCGTGTTGTTCATGATGATTTCCTGACATATGACACTATGAAAATGTACGATTTAATCATTATGAATCCGCCTTTTAGTGACGGATGCAGACATCTTCTGAAGGCAATGGAAATGCAGGAAATTACCGGAGGTGCAATCGTATGTCTTTTGAATGCAGAAACATTGAAAAATCAGTGCAGCAACGATCGAATCCTTCTTGCAAAGAAGATCGAACAGAGCAATGGAACTGTGGAATATGTTCAGAGTGCATTTATGGAGGCTGAAAGAAAGACGCCGGTTGAAGTGGCTCTTGTAAAAGTACAGTTTCCAAAGAAGGAGAGGCGTTCGTCCATTATTGACCGGCTACAGAGAGAGAAGACAGTAAAAGAAACAGTAGCACCAAATACGAATCAGCTTGTGGAAAACGATTTTATTAAAGCAATCGTGGACCAGTACAAGCTGGAAGTGGAAGCTGGATGCAGGCTGATCAGAGAATACCAGGGAATGCAGCCGGTTATTTTGTCTGAGTTCAAAAAAAACGAAGACGGAAGAACGGAAGCAACAGGGGAGTGCATTCTTTCATTAAATCTTTGCACGCAGCGTAACCGATATGATGGACAGGCTTCTGTCAATGAATACATTCGTCTTGTGAGACGGAAATATTGGAAAGCATTATTTACGAATCCTAAATTTGTCGGAAATCTGACCGACAACCTTCAGAGAGAGTATTACAATAAGGTTTCCGAATTGATGGATGTAGAGTTTTCCGTGTTTAATGTCTTGGAAGTAAAAATTGACATGTTAAAAAATGTGTCAAGAGGCATTGAAGATGCCATTGTAGGGCTGTTTGAAGAATTTAGTCATAAACATTATTACTATGACGAAATGGGTTCAAACATCCATTATTACAACGGATGGAAAACAAACAGTGCTTACATGGTAAACAAAAAAGTAATCATCCCGCTCAATGCGTACACGTCATACAGTGGAAGTTATTGTCTTGATCACCGTGTAAGAACAAAGTTAGCAGATATTGAAAAGTGTTTCAATTATCTGGATGGTGGAAGGACGGATGATCTGGCTCTTAATGATGCCTTAACACTGGCTCAGAATTCAGGACAGACAAAAAATATTGATCTGAAATATTTTAAGGTTACTTTTTACAAAAAAGGAACCTGTCACATTGTATTCAAGAATGAAGAGCTATTAAAAAAATTCAATATTTACGGTTCACAGAAAAAAGGATGGCTGCCGCCGGCATATGGAAAGAAAAAATATTCTGAAATGAATTTGGATGAGCAGGCAGTAATTAATGCATTTGAAGGAGTAAAAGAATATGCCAAGGTTATGGCAGCCAGTGAGTATTATTTTTCAGATGTAGAAATGTTTTTGCTGGATTGTGCAAGCTGATTTATAAATTATTTTTGAGAAGTGTTAAAAATTAATACCTGACCACAGGAGAAAGAAGAGAAAATAATATGAATAAAAAAATTATTTTAGCAACATCATGTTGCGGGAAAAGTACAGCTGTAAAAAATTGCAAGTTGAATTGTGTTGACTTTGACAGTACTCCGTACAGAACCAAAGACGCTGGTTGGAAAAATCAGTATGTATCAGAGTTGATCAAAAAAACAGAAGAATATGACGTTGTTTTTGCATCGTATTATGATGAGGTGGCAGCAAAATTAAGCCAGCTCATAAATGAAAAAGACTGGGAACTGTATATTGTTATCCCCAAAGATGATCCGCTGGTTGAGCAGATGCTCATTGGAAGAATGACACTGAGGGATACGGGAAATCGTTACAATAGATGGGTGCATCGACAGATACGCCAGTTTAGTAGCTTATCTGATGTCGAAAGGATAAAGTCATTTGCACCAAATGCGATTATTTATCAGATTGACTATGATCATCCGTATATTATGTCTCTTCCGTTGTACAAAAGTTTGGCTTTGCAGGAAGATGATGTAAAAGATAGTGTTCAACAGTAATTGAGGAGAGCGAAAAATGGAAGAATTAAGAAAATGCTATGCAGAGCTATCTGCTAGGTTAAGATCTATTGAAAACGATCACGAGACGGATATTCTTGATTTTATCAATCTTGATGAAGAAATTATGAATGATTTTCGTGGAGATTGGACGGATGATGATGTTCATAAGTGGTTATACTTTGTAGATCGCATGTCTGCAGTAACCAAAGCTTACAACATTGTACGCGAAGAACTACACCTTGGTGAAATGCTGCCAGGAATTGAGGAAGTGTAAGAGTATGGTGCCGGGTGAATATATCACCCGGCATGGTTTCATGGATTGGAGAATATATGGAGAGTAGATATAAAAGGGATCATGGATATAGTTATGGAGAAATGATCCAAAAGCAAGATGCATTAACTGTTTCAGAATTAACGGAAGGTGTATTCTCAGAATGGGATGACAAATTAGAAATCATGGGAAGCATTTGTGATTTCTATGATTATATGTGGAGATTCTATCCTGATGGCAGATTAGTTTTGGCAGACACAATTCTGTACAGTAAAGATGTGAAAAATTGTGAATGGAAAGGAAAAGTGGACTGCGGTCATTTGGAATATCATTCGCTGGACGATATGTTGTCCGACTGGTTGGATGAATTGAAACGAAATGAAAGCACGAAAAAATTCGATGAGGAAATTTCATTCATTGAAAAGATCAAACGATAATTGTGAGGTGATTTACCTATGAAAAAAGAAACAATAGCACAGGAAACAAGACGAGGATATGCTTATCTTAAGCAAAAGGTGAAAGATGGAGATAACAAAGTAATGCTTCATTTTTCAGGCAGCATGAGAAAAAGGACAATGATGTTTCAAGAACTGTTCCGATACGAAAGTGATTCAAAAATAGATTTTGAATTGGGAATCATTTCCGAAGAAGAATATCTAATGGAAAAAGAAGCACTTTCATTGTTGGAACAGTCGTTAATCAGTTTTGAATTGATCTAATTTTCTGTTGCAATAATTTGTTATTTATGCTAACATAAACGCATAAATAAATTAAAAAAATAAATCAAAAAAGCCGTGTGATTTTCACATGGCTTTTTCTAATTATAGATCGCTTAGGCGGTCTTTTTTTATACCCTTTTATAGGGTTTTATATAAATTTTTAATCTAAACTACACGTTTTTTAACAGCGTGATTATATAAAAACTGAAAACAATTTATGAAAGAAGGAAAATAATATGGCAGAAAAATCAAAAGATGAAGTAATTAAAGCATTAAAAATTTGTTCATTGGGCGATAAAAAGAAGCAATACAATTGTTCTTGTGATGAATGCCCATATCAATTATACGCCTTTAATGAGTCAGAATATAAAGGTACAAATTGTGATGAAGAGATGATGAAAGATGCTTTGGAATATTTAAGTTAAAATGCGTTTTCTTTAGAAAGGAAGAGAAGGTGATTGATATGTTCTTGGTATACGAAAAAATTATTTGAATTACGGTGTAGATTGTGTTGAAGAAACTGATATGAAATTATATGACACAAAAGAAAAAGCAATAACAGAAATGAAACGAAGAAAGACAATGTATATTGAAGACACAGAAAATGACTTCACATATATGGAAAATGAAAGTTCTGAAAATTGTATTGTTTTTGCAGATGAATTGTCAAAAACAGGTGATGATAGAGAAGGTGAATTTCATATTTGTGTAGCGGAATTAGAAGTAGAGTAAATGCGTGTTTCCTATGGTTTTTAAGAAAGGTAAATGGTGATTAAAATGTTGACAAGAGAAGAATTGAAAGCAGTTCATAATAACATTATAACTATAATGGAAAACAGGGTTATGCAAATGACAGGATGTAATAGGCAGACTGCAAATTTAGTTGCAAACGAAATCTTGGATTTGGATAGAGATGCAGAGTTATTAAATGAAAAAGAAGCAGATTAAATGCGTGTTTCATCGGAAGAAAGGAAGGCAAATATGGAAAGCTATGATATAGAAGAATTGGTGTTGGGACTTGCTGATATTGTGAGAGAAAATAGATATTTAAGGCAGGAGAATACCAGATTGAGGGAAGTTGAAAAAGAGTATCATCAATCTATTATAGACAGATGTAGAGAAAGTGAACAGGCAAGTTTAAATATGTTTAAAGCTGCATGTGTCGGAATCGCACAAGGTAAAAATGATATGGAACTTGCAAGAGATTTGGTTAAACATTTATAGCAGACTAAATTCGCATTTCTTTAGAAGATTGGGGGATAGGACATGATTACAAGAGAAATGATTAGAAATGGTTTTGAATCTGGAACTGTTTCAATCGAAGAAGAATATGCAGGATGTATTGGCATTTGCTGTAGAATTGGTGATAACGCATTTTATTTTCTCGGTTCAGAAGATGATGATTTAACAAAAGAAGAATATTGGGAATCACATACATTAGATATGACAATAGATATGATTTTTAATATACTGAAAGACATTGAATCTGCTGAAGAACATGGATTAGATGAAAATGAGTTAGATTATTATACATCTGTATTAGCATATTAGCCGAATGAAACTAAGATTTACATGAATGGAGAGAGAAAAATGTTATATGTTGCAGTGAAATGGAAAGATGGAACAGTGACACACAGAACTTACAATGATCCGTATGTGCTTGAAAAACAGTATACGGAAACGGAAATCAGAGAGATTTACAAAAACAATCCAGATGTAGAATATATCAATATTGCGAAGTAACAAACTCACATTTGTTGATTTTTTGTATAAGACAAAATTTATAATGATACATAAAGGCAGCTAGGAAAATATAACCGGCTGCCTTATTAATTGGACAATGATAACACATGTCTGAAGACATGCGGCAGGAGGATACAAATATGAAATTTAAAAATTTACCACAAAAAGAACAGGAAGGATATGTGATCAATTATACGGATCCTATCAAAATAAAAATATATTTATTGTGCTATCAAAATGTGGAGAAGGCAATAAAAAAATTAAAAGAGAATGACAAAGATGCACTTTCCATTGATACAATTATTCGTAGGGAAGATACAGAGGAACATATTAAAGCAAGTGCAAATGACACCATTCCAGTTATAAAAGTACTAATCAGTGAGGGAAAATATTTTCATAAAAAGCGTGACTATCAAACACTTGCTGAGTTGGTGGAAAAGGAATCCCGTGCATTAAACATGATTCCAAAGGAGTTTGTTACAGATGAGCTTGTAGATCATGCAATCAAACATCAAAAATATCTCCATGTAAGAGATATCCCGGCAAGATTCATGACGGCTAAACGTTTTGTTACTCTGTGCAAAAAAGACTGGAGTGCTGTTAATTGGCTTTCCCAATATATAGATCTTCTGTCAGACGAAAATTTACTGGAAGTTATTTGCGAAAATAGCGGAGGACTGCGAGAAATTCCTATAGAAAGGTGGAACAAGAATCTGCTTTATCATTATCTTGAGTATTGTGTAAGAAATTACAAAGATACTGGATTTACGGATTATATGATAAAACTACCGGATGAATTAAAAGACAAAGTATTTTATCAGTGCTGTTGTATGACTGGTGGATTTCATTACAGCAAGATTCCTGAGAACCTGAAAAAGATAGTGATTTCCTGGAAACTTATTGCAGAAACGATAAGACGATGGGATATTTATGATCGTGGAAATGGTAACCATATGTATTATAATGGGCTTGGATGGATGCTGCAATATCTTCCAGAAGAGTTCAAATCAAAAGAGGTATGTCTCGAAGTCTGCAAGAGATATCCGTATGCAATACGTTATGTTCCGAATGAGTTTGTAGAGGATGATTCATTTTGGAATGAGCTGTTAAGTAACGGATGCTATACACCACTTTTAAATTTGGAAAAAGACCAGGAAAAACATTTATCAAATAAATACCGTGATTTCAAAAAAGAGGTTACGAAAGATGACGAGTTACATAACGGATCTTATAATCCGAAGACAGAAGAGGATTGGAAGCTTTTTTTAAGCAAGCATGGTGCTAAAATTACAGAAATGCCAAATAAATTTCTGACAGTGGATATGCTGCTTATTGCAATGCGTTCAAATAGCTTTGCAGTTGAAAGAAACACAGATATTATTGATAAGCTGTCTGACGTAGACAAAGAGTCTTTTTGGAAAAAAGTAGTAGAAGAAAAACTTTTTAACAGACCGATATCTGTTCCAGATGAATATATGTCAGAAGATGTGATATGTGAATGGGTAAAAGGAAAGTATTGTTATGACACAAATGATATTTCCAAAGTATACCGCACGGAAAATGTGCTGGTTGAATTTGCAAAGGCTCATCCAGACCGCTTTACCTTTGGATATGAAGAGCAAACACAATCCTTGATTGATACAATGATGTCCCTTCAAACAAAAGACATCTGCAAAGGAATGTATCTGAAAAAGGTGCGTCCGGATTTAAGAAGAAAAGAACTTGTTGACGAACTGTGCATATCAGTTCCAAGAGAAATGATTTCTCTCGATACTATCACAAAAGAGCAGATAGATGGAATCATTTCCAGGTTTCCGGGACTTATTGTAGAAGCACCTATGTGGTATATCAGAGAATTGCGGGCTGATGGAGAACATAACAGTGTAAAGAATATGGAAGATAAAAAAATGTCCTTAAGTTCAGAAAATAATTCGCTCATAGATGGACCTTTAAATGTTCCACTAAAAAAACAGATTGAATTTACCGATATTCGGGTTGATGAATGGAAACAGATTAGTCTTTTTGATCTGCTAGGAGCGTGACTGATTCTACAAAAAAAGTTGCAAATATTCAATATATATGGTAAAATAAAATCATAAATAAAATTAAAAAAAACAAATCAAAAAAGCCATGTGAACTTCACATGGCTTTTTATAATGTGATCGCCAAGGAGCGATCTTTTTTTATGTCCTTTTGCAGGACTTTAGTATAGATTAAGTTTTATCTTTTAATCTAAATTACACGTTACAAAATTGTAACGTGATGAAATATATAAAAACGTACTTTAAAAAAATTATAGTGGAGGAAAAAATGAAAGTTAATTACATTGGCTTTGGAGGAACTGGAAATTACCCATGTTATGAGGATGAAAACGGGAAAATATATTTTGATCTGGATAACGGGCATGGTGAATTAGACTTGCACACAGGAGCATACAGACATCCCGAAGATGGGGATATTTGCGGTGAACCGTTTGAAAGAGTTATGGAAGAGGTTGAGTGCGAGGCTCCTTTCAAAAGACATCCGAGGGAATTTGATTATCGGATGTTAAGCAGGCTGCAGCATGATTGTGAGTACTTTCTTGGGTTTGGTTTTGGACATGAAAGTAATTTGTACTATAAGACAGTTGAAAAACACTGTGATGAAATGGGAAAACTATGGAAATCATTTGCGGATGATGAGAAACCGGAATGGCTGACCATGGAACAGATTAAAGAATACAGAGAAAAAATGATGATAGCACGAGGTAATAAATATGGAGAAAATTTTTAATAACAGATACAAAGCAGACGAAGGAAAATACTTTGTATTAACAGAAAAAGGAAAAAGAAACGTACCAGCCTACAAAAACATTTCTGTAGGCGAGCCGGTAGCGGAAGGATATGATAGTACGATAGCCGCGGAAAGATTCGTGGAAAATGGGTACTTGACAGAAACACCTATTCCTGACTGGATTGAATCCACCGGTTATGAGGTGGTATACGACAGAAAAGGGAATACAATCCATGTTGGTAATACAGTTATATTTCCAGCAAGAGAAATTGCGGAAAAGTATTTGACTCATGCAGAAAATTATTCTTGGATAAAAGAAAAATTATATATCAGAGAATGTATTTATCGTGGACCAAAGATTAAAGAATGCCGACAGTACAATGGAAAAAAAGTCTATAACGAAAGTTGGTATTATGGACCAGATGCACTGGAAGTTGGTGATTTAGTGGAAGAAAAAATTGTTGATGAAGCAATGAATATGCTCCCGCCGGCATGCATGAGAGGTGATTGCTCTCAGGTTGGAGAACCGGCGAATCACATGTATGATAATGTCAGTGAGAAAATGCGCCCAGTATACACAACCTTTAAAAGGGTTGCAGAAGATACATGGGAGTATTGTGGAAGTTGTTTCCGCGGGGAAAATATTCAACGCGGGAACAACTAAGTTATGTTTAATGGAAGGAAAAAGATATGGGATCAAAAATAATAAAGGAGTATATTCTATGCAATATGCATGGTAAATCCAAATTTGACGTAGAGGATTATATTCTCTCGTTCTATAAGGATGAAGAAATAACAGAAGGCCAGTTAACCGAACTGTATGCATGGCTTGATCGTATATACGATGATGTAATTGCATGAGTTCAAGAATAAATTACAATATAATATCGCAGTCAATATAACCTGATAGTTTGTTGGCTGCGATAGAATGGAGAAAATATAGAATATGGGATGGACGGAATATAGGGCATCATATTTTAAATCCGGGAAAATAGACCGAAAAGCAGAATGTGATGCTTATTTTTTAGAAGGACACAATAGAGGACACTTTGACGTGTTAAAATCGGTAGTGATCGGAAGTGTATATTATGCTGCCATAAAAGATTGTATGCGTTATCTCGGAGAATCGGATGGCAAAAGCGTTTATGAATCAATTGAGGATGGAAAAATATGGTGTGCCATTCTTCTAACATCTATAAGAGGAGATTACTTTTCCTATAAGTACATGGATGAGACCGTGATTCCTTATTATTATGACTGCCCGGAATCAATCTTAAAGCTATTAAGCGATACAAATAATGAAAATGCTTTGAAGTACAGAAGGCTGTGCCGGGAAAAAAAGAAGGAAAAGAAAAAACGATCTTTATCGGCGTTGCCAGTGGGAACGGTTATTAAATGGAAAATTGGAGAAACAGAAAGGGTTGCTTATAAGCATGAGGCAGCCTATCAGTTCAAAAGACCATTTTGGATGGCAATGGACGATTCTCGGTATTACAAAAAAACGCAAATCAGTAATAACTGGGAAATTTTGGAGGAAAATAATGGAGAAATATTGTGTAACGGTAGCAGGACCATTTGAAGAGGAAGTATATCCTTTCAATTCAAATGATCCCAAAGAAATAATAAAAAAGTGGTTTGAACAGGAAAAAGCACATGCGTTGTGTACAAATATTCAGGCTGCAACAAGAGAAGATGCGTTAATGCTTCTTACATGGGCTTTTGAAAATATAGAATATGTTAAGAAGCAGTATCCAGGTTGTCATTACAGATGGAATTATATTTGTGATGGGATCGAAAAGGAAATATCAGAAAAATGTAAAAATTTTCAATGGGAATGGGATTCTGTATTTCCATTCTGCATGGGTTAAAACAAATACGGAGGGAAAACACATGTTATATAAAATAAATTTTTTAGTCAATGGAATTTCACACGCTAATCTGGTAGAAGCAAGCAATATAGAACTTGCAAAAAGTTTCTTTATTAAGGAACACCTGGATGGAGATGCGACAAGGCTTGTGGAAATCAAAGAAAATAACGAATCATACAAACCTGGTCAGCCGTGTTGGAAAGTCCCGGATGATTGGAAAGTCAAGGTCCTATGGTTCAGCCGGCACGAAATGACGCCGGATCAGAAAAAAGCTCTCGGCGCATGTGAAATCAATCAGATAAACAGAACCATTGGTTCTGCATATGACCTGAAGGAAGAGATAGAGCAAAGTGATATTGTTGCAATTGTTGCTCCAATCGGTTTGCAGCAACAGTTTTTAAGCATTGCTGGAAATAAGCCTGTAATCATGGCTGTGAATGACCGCATTTTGATTCCAACAGAAGATGGAGAAGATAAGGTAAGTTTCAAATTCGTAAAATGGGAAAGAATAAAGAAAATTGAGGTCGTAAAAGAGGACTTCAACTTATAGGATTATTATAGAAAGGAGAATGCAGGGAATTTATAATGAAAATTATGAGTTCCCCTGCGTATAAAATAATGGAAGTAGAATTATTATTGCAAATACAAAAAAAATATCAAAAATGTCCGTTTTGCGGAAGTAATTATAGTAAAGAGAAGGATGTGTTTAGCATCCACGAAGATGGAATCTTTGAAAGGAAATGTATGTGTGGATATGAGATATCCGGGCATATAGATATTAACGGCATAATTGAGAAAGATTATAATGAAAGTTGTGCCAAGAATGATTTTTTGATGGAGCTCAAAGAAGGGAGTTTATTACATAATGATGCAAGAGGATTGCTGATACAATATCCATCAGTTGGAAATGATACGCAGTTTTGGTTGACAGCAATAAAAATAAAAAAAACGTACCAAAATTACATGGAATTGGAGGATTTGTTCCGGAATATTATAAATGACTTGAGTAAATGTAATAATTCTTTGACATTTTTTGATACAAACTTTTTACAGGCAGTTGTAGATCGCGATGTTTGGAATCTGCATATAATTTCGGAGCTGATCAAAGAAAATAAATGGGGAGATAAGACTGATCAAATAAGTGGCAGCCTTATCACAAAGGAAAATGTAACAAATTTTATTGACCGGTTTCATTATCAGAATGTTCAATATATAACAAGTTTATTTTCATTAATTCCCATGAAAAATATTGGGGAAGATCCTGAAATCATTGAAATTATGATTGATTACGGGTGTTACCAGTATATTCCAGAAAAGTATAGAAATGATAAAAAGTTGACAATCAGAGGAATACAGCAAAATAAAAAAAGTGTCCAGTTTATGGGAGATGACTTACGGAAAGATTTTGATTTTGTTCTCATGGTAATAAAAAACTATGGGAAAGAGATCTACGCCGAATTAGGCGACCATTTCAACATATTAAGTTATGTTGACGAAAGTCTGCAAAAAAACAAAAAACTTATAAAAGAGAATTTTAAACGGAACGGATATACATTATCCGATGCACCCCTGTATATACAGAAAGACAAAAATTTTTGTAAGCAGCTATATACTGCAGCGGCAGGGTATAAGGGACGTGGTTCTGATGTGCCCAGTGCTTTTTCAAGAGAAGAACTTACTGATAAAGATGAGCGAAAACAACTTTTGAAAGGAATTCTGCAAAGAGGGGAAATTGAAAAATTTTCTTATGATGAGGTTTTACAGGCTGTTGCAGAATTAGAAGATGAAGAAGCAGATTACTAGCTTCGGAAATTTAATAAAAAGGAAGGTCAATTCATTTTGGCTTTCCTTTTTTGTTGCAGAATATAAAAAAATATGATATAGTTGTATTGTAAATAAAATCAAAGAATAAGTCGTAGAACCATATAAATTTTGTATGGTTCTTTTTAATTCAGATCGCTATAGAGCGGTCTTTTTTTATGCCTTAAAATAAGGCTTTATATAAAATTAATTCTAAATAACGCATTGAAAAATTATGGTGCGATCAAATAAAAAAATAAATATGAGGATAGGTGATAACATGAAAGAAATAAAAGTAAAAAAATCCCGTAATGAGGATGATAATTATGTTGAATTATGGAAAGTGATTGATCCAATGAAAGGTGTACCTCAATATTATGGAAGATACACTTACAAAGATGAAGGAACCTGGTACTATGTGTCAGATCCGTTAGGATACTGCGAACTGGATAGAGCAGTTGAAAATGACGTTATGTTTATTTGCTGCGATGACAGTGGAAAAGAATGTGTCAGATATTCCAACAGAGATGCAAATCCTCTTCCTAAATTCGAATCAGTAATGAAAATCCGGTGGGAAAAGATTTGTAAAAATATCGATTTTAATAAAGAAAATATCACTGCAAATTTTTGGTCTGAATCTTTAAATGGAGAATCAACAATGTCTGTCAATCAATGGTTACTTTCGTTTATGGATCCGGATTTATATGGAAAAGAAATAGCAGTTATGTGTGGATATGATGAGATCTGGACCGGATCTTGGCATTCAAAAGAAATTGGATACGAAGATATTCCGGAGACGGAGTTTATATATCTCGGACACAGATATCAGTTCACAAAAGTTACAAGGAAACATAAAATATGCGGTGTGGAATGGAATGAATTTGTATGTACAGATTCACCCCATGTCGTAAGCAAGGAATATGGCATTCAAACATATGGTTATCTTGGAAACTGGTATGACAAAACAACCACAGGAACAATGTTCGACAAAAGAACCGTTAGAATGATGGTACAGGCGGAACTTCAAAAATTGTATCCGAAAGAAAATAAATACAGCAAACTTTTGTTTGTAAGTGGTAATTATTGTTACCAAAAATCATATGAAGATGTGGCTAAAGAATTGATAAAAAATGAATTACATAAAAATATGGTGCACGATCTGATATCACATCTGAAAGAAAGAACACAGAACAGCATATTTGTAAGTTCAAACGAGAACAGGAATAAGGTCAAAAAGTTGTATCCCGGTATTTATGGGTATGATTATTGTCTATGGTAGTTTAAGGAGTAGACGAATTGCTTAAAAAAATAATGAAACAATGATTTGGTAGAATAAGGAGGACTTAAAATGGATGAATTAATTATTTCAAGCAACGGAACAAATTATATTCCAAACGATACAAATGAAAAATGTTTTGTATAAAATGGGGAACCTTATCCATTATGCAAAGGAAATGGAGAAAACAAATGTCATGATTGCTGTGTTTATGAGAACTATGAGGAGTACCATTCTCCATACTAAAACATGTATGATGCTATGATTCAGTTAGAAAGAGAGGTATAAATTATGCAAGATAGAGAGAGTCTAATTCCCTTATTTAAGGAATATAAAAACAATGGTGGAATTGTATCACCAATGAACACGGAATCTTGCAGAAGATATTTACAGAAAAAGGTTGGCTGCAAGATTGAACCAGAGGATGTACTTTGGCTGATTTATCATGTAGATTAATTCAATGATTTAATTAAGAAAGAGAGAAAAAATATGCTAAATACAAAACAGCAGGAAGCTGTAAATTTTAAAAATGGACAGATGCTTGTCGTATCTTGTCCAGGAAGTGGAAAGACAACAGTGATTGTTGCAAGGGTGCACCAGTTGATTGAATCAGGTGTTAATCCAAGCAATATTCTGATCATAACATTTACCAAAGAGGCTGCTGATCAGATGCAGAAACGCTATGAGAAAGAGTATGGTCCTACACAAGCTTTTTTTGGAACTATACATTCCATTTGTTTCCGGGTGCTTGCCAAGGCATATAACTATACAAAAGAAGACATCCTGCGGGCAAACGAACAGTGGGAGTTCATGTTTAATTTTTTATGCAAAAAAGTCAGTAGTACTGACTTGCAGGAATACATAAAAAATATGATAGCTGAAATTGGTTATGTCCGGAATAAAGGCATGGATTATAGAAAATATCAGCCAGAACACAGTGAAAAAGATATTTTCCGTGCAACATATCAGGCATATGATGAGTTTAAAAAAGAGAAGAATAAGATCGATTTTGATGATATGCTTGTCATTTGTCAGAAATGCTTCAGGGAAGATAAGGAAAATCTTCAATATTGGAAAAATCAGTTTACACATATAATGATTGATGAGTTTCAGGATACAAACAGTATCCAGGCAGATATTTTTTATATGCTGGCTGGTCCGGATGGAAACTTATTTGTTGTTGGAGACGACGATCAGTCAATCTACAAGTTCCGATCTGCAGACAGTTCGATCATGCTTGATTTTCCAAAAACATTCCCTAAATGTCGGACAATCTATATGGATACGAATTACAGATCCGGTACAGAAGTTATTAAATATGCTGGAAATCTGATTCGTATCAATAAAAACAGGTTTGAAAAAAATTTTCATGGTTTCCGGGAAGAGCAGGGGGCTGTATCGGCCATTGCGTGCAATGGGCCGAATGAGGAAGTAGATAGTATTTTAAAAGATATGAATTCTCTTCGAAAACAGGGAGTTAAATACACTGATATGGCGGTATTGTACCGGACGAATATGGAAAACCAGCTTTTGGCAGGAAAACTGTTAAAACTGAAGGTTCCGTTCTATACGACGGAGGCAATAAAAGATTACCATGAAGACTTCATATTTCAAGACATTATGGCATATTACCGTCTCTCATGTGGAAACGAAAGAAAAGGGGATCTGCAGAGAATCTTGAACAGACCGTCAAGATTCTTAAAAGCGGAACCGTTTAAAAATTGCAGTTTTAGTAAGGCAGACTTATTTGAAGCCTGTAAAAAATTAGGAGATAAATCCGTGCATGCAATGTCAAAAATCAATGAGTTGCTATATGATATTGATATGTTGAAAGAACAAACAGTACCATACGGATTCGTTCAAAGCTTGTTAAGCATGGGGTATATGACGTTTATCGGTAAATTTTGTGAATTTACCGGACGTGACCTGGAAATCTGTATGCAGACATTGAATTTACTGCTTGAAGAAGCTAAAGAACAAGGTTCGATGGAAGAATGGCAGGCATATGCCAAGTTCTATTCTGAATCGCTGCAGCAAAAGAAGAGAGACAAAAGGAAAGATGGCGTCTGTTTATCTACATTCCATTCTGCAAAAGGACTGGAATGGAGCAGAGTATACATCTTAAATGCCGATGATGGTAATTGTCCTTATAAAAAGTCGGATGATATAGAAGAAGAAAGACGACTCTTCTATGTTGCCGTAACAAGGGCAAAAGATGTTTGTAAAATTTTCTATTCCGGTTCCAATGGAAAGAAAAAACAAACACCATCTCAATTTCTATATGAAATGGGACTGCTTAACACCGGTGCAAAAATAATTAAACCGATCATTTATTGATTTTCTAAAGTAATAGTGGTAGTATTATTACATAAGAAAATCAATCAGTAAATCAAAGGAAACCATGAAGTTTTTCGTGGTTTCCTTTTTTTCTTGGGAGGGTAAACTATGTATATTATAAAAAGAAATGGAGAACAGAATGAATTTAACATTGAAAAAATCACCAATGCTGTAGAAGCAGCAAACTTATCTGTATCAGAAGAAAAACAGCTTACATATCATCAGATCATGTCCATTGCAGAAAAAGTGCAGAAAAAAACACATGGTTTGAAAAGAGCAGTTTCGGTAGAAGAAATATCAGATATGGTAGAAGATGAAATTATGGCAGAAGATGGGTACGAGGTTGCCCGTAATTATATTAAGTACCGTTTCAAGCGTGCATTATCACGGAAACAAAACACGACTGACGAAAGCATTTTGTCGTTGTTGGAATGTAACAATGAGCTGGTGAAACAGGAAAATTCAAATAAAAATCCTGTTGTAAACAGCGTACAGCGTGACTATATGGCCGGAGAAGTAAGCAAAGACTTATGCAAGCGTGTGTTAGTACCGGAAGATGTATGGAATGCGCATGAGGAAGGAATTATTCATTTTCATGATGCCGATTATTTCGCGCAGCATATGCACAATTGTTGTCTGGTCAATTTAGAAGATATGCTTCAGAATGGAACCGTTATCAGTGGAACATACATCAGCAAACCAAAAAGTTTTGCAACAGCCTGTAACATTGCAACACAGGCGATTGCACAGATTGCAAGTGTACAGTACGGCGGACAGACAATTTCTATTGCACATCTAGTGCCATTTATTGATGTGTCAAGAAAGAAAATTGAAAAACAGGTCATAGCGGAATATAAGGCAAATGATATGCATGCAACAAAAGAGCAGATCATGCGGACGGTGGAGAGTCGGCTGGACGTAGAAATCGCTGCAGGAGTACAACTGATCCAGTATCAGCTGATCACGTTAATGACAACAAATGGACAGGCGCCGTTTGTATCCCTTTATATGTATATCAATGAAGTGCCGGAAGGACAGCAGAGGGATGATATGGTAAGATTTATTGCAGAAATTCTGAAGCAGCGAATCAAGGGTGTACAGAATGAGCATGGAAAATGGATTACACCGGCTTTCCCTAAATTATTGTACGTTCTATCCGAGGATAATGTGCATGAAAACAGCGAGTACTTTTGGCTGACAAAGCTTGCTGCGGAATGCACAGCAAAAAGAATGGTTCCGGATTATATTTCTGAAAAGAAAATGAAGGAAATCAAAGAAGGAGACATATATGGCTGCATGGGCTGCCGGTCATTTTTAACGCCAGACAGATTTACTAAAACAAAAGGCAATATTGCTAATGCATTAAATTATAAGGAAGATATGCATAAATATTGGGGCAGATTTAATCAGGGTGTTGTCACGATTAATCTTCCGGATGTTGCATGTACCGCCGCAGGCGATATGGATGGATTTTGGAAAGTGTTTGACGAAAGACTTGAATTATGTCATAAAGGTTTACGTGTCAGACACTTAAGGCTACTTGGCACACCATCGGATGCTGCTCCAATCTTATGGCAGTATGGTGCTTTGGCAAGACTGGACAAAAAAGAACCCATTGATAAGTTGTTATACGATGGTTATTCCACGTTGTCACTTGGATATGCGGGCCTTCATGAATGTGTATTCCGGATGTTACATAAGAGCCATACAGATCCGGAGGCTATAGGTTTTGCAAAAGAGATCATGCAGCATATGAATGACAAGTGCGAAGAGTGGAAAAAGGCAGAGAACATAGATTATAGTTTATATGGGACCCCGTTGGAATCGACCACTTATAAATTTGCTAAAGCATTACAGCGCAGATTTGGCATAATTCCAGGAGTAAGTGATAAAAACTATATTACAAACAGCTATCATGTTCACGTCACAGAAAAAATAAATGCTTTTGATAAGCTGAAATTTGAGTCTGAATTTCAAAAACTATCACCCGGCGGAGCAATTAGTTATGTTGAAGTTCCGAATATGCAGAATAACATACCGGCAGTTGTTACTTTAATTCAGTACATATATGAAACAATCATGTATGCAGAATTAAATACGAAAAGCGATTACTGCGAAGTATGTGGATTTGATGGAGAAATTCAAATTGTAGAAGATAAACATGGCAAACTCGTTTGGGAATGTCCAAATTGTGGCAACAGAGATCAGAACAGAATGAGTGTGGCCAGAAGAACATGCGGCTATATTGGCAGTCAATTCTGGAACCAGGGACGTACACAGGAAATAAAAGAAAGAGTTCTGCATTTATAAAAAAGAAGTATTTTGCAAAATAGAAAATAGCTTAAATATCAACAATGGGAGTGCTTTATCAATATAACAGAAACACTTCTATTCGAAAAAAAGATTTTTAAGAAGTGGACTGTTCACCTAAGTAATTAGTGTGGCAGTCCACTTCTTGCATTTACTTCGGTTGTAGATTGTGTTATCATATTTATATAAGGAAGTGAAACAATGATTGTATGTGTGGCAGTAGATGATAATAGGGGGATGATGTTCAATAATCGTCGCCAAAGTCAGGACAAAATATTGAGAAAATACCTTTTAAATATGGTAAATGGGAGAAAGATATGGATTAACAATTATACAGCAAAACAATTTGAGTTTCCTTTGACGGGCAATATTGCCGTAGATGAGAATTTTTTAGATAAGGCATGTGAAGAAGATTTTTGTTTTGTGGAAAATCTTTCGTTGGAAAAATACAAAGAAAGAATAAAGGAGATTATTCTCTTTAAATGGAACAGAATTTATCCGGCAGATATGTATTTCGATATTCCATTAGTTGAAAATGAATGGAAATTAACATATGTCGACGAATTTGAAGGAAATTCACATGAAAAAATTACAATGGAGGAATGGAAACGTGAAAGTATTTAATTGGATTTTTGCAATATTTTGTATTTTATGCCTGCCTGTGTTTGGATTCCATGCAGGATCTGTTTTTATGTGTTTGCTGGGGATCGTATCATTACCAGTAAAACCGGTAAAAAAAATTTGGAATATGCTGCCTAAATCAAAAATATTACGTCCAGTAATTATAGGTTCTTTGTTTGTAATATTCTGTTATATGATTCCAACAGACAGCAATCAGTCGGATATAGTTGCTGAAATATCAACTGAATCATCAGAAATAATACAAGGCTCAGAAGCTGTTAAAAATGAACCGTCAGAAACAGAAAAGCTGGAAACTGAAACTTCAAAATTAGCTGCAGAAGAAACTGAAAAGGTAATAGAATCAACAGATACAGAGATTGAGACAGAAGAGCAGATCGAGTCGCAAACTAAACCGTCAACAGAAGTCACAATTTCAGTATCTGATATTCCAGAATATTCAGGCAAACCATATGTTGAGATAAATGGTAATACACCTAAGTTCTTAGAAACAGATCTATCTACGACGTCATATGAGTATTATAGTGATTTAGATAACTTAGGACGATGTGGGGTAGTATATGCCTGCATTGGCACGGATTTAATGCCGACAGAAGAAAGAGGAAATATTGGCTCTGTTAAACCTACGGGATGGCATACCATAAAATACGATGTGGTAGATGGAAAGTATTTATATAATAGATGTCATTTAATTGGATACCAGCTTTCTGGCGAAAATGCCAATACGAAAAATCTGATTACCGGTACAAGATACTTAAATGTAGATGGAATGTTACCATTTGAAAATATGGTAGCAGATTATGTAAAAGAAACAAACAACCACGTTATGTACCGTGTAACACCTGTTTTTGAGGGAGACAATCTTCTTGCAAGTGGCGTACAGATTGAAGCCGAGTCTGTGGAAGATAATGGGGAAGGAATACTTTTTAATGTTTATTGCTATAATGTGCAACCGAATGTAAAAATTGATTATGCTACTGGTGACAGCAACCTGGTAACAGAAACCTCTGATAGCAATACTGATATTAATGTCTCTAATGCAGAATCATATACAAAAAATGAAAATGTTAAATCTGAAAATAATACGAAATCTGGTGGTGCATCTGAAAGTTCAAATTCTGAAAATTCGGGAAATATGAATTCTGCATCCGAATCAAACGAAGGAACAATCTCATCAAATGATCAGGATACCACTGGGTCCAGTACTTTAATGGTTTGGAAGTCAGCAACAGGAAATAAATACCATAGTATCAATAATTGTGGAAGGATGAATCCCGATAAGGCTGTACAAATCACAGAAGAACAGGCAATAAGTCAGGGGTTAGGAAAATGTAGTAAATGTTGGTAAAGAAAATGGGTAATATATTGACACTCCCCATGCCTAAAGGCAGGGGATTCTTGGTGGCTGCCGAAAGGTATCGGCTGACCAGTTCATTTCTGATAGGTCGTACCCCAAGTTAGGGCTGTGCCATCAGCCCTCGTAGAGCAGAACATATAGTTCTCTACGCAGTTTGTCTGTTACCAACAAACTCAGTTGAGTTACAGATATTCATAGCACCCAAAAGGTCTCTATGGATATGGAATCCACATTCACAAGTATAGTTTCTATCATCTGCGTGATGAACACTTCCGCAGATAGGACATCTCTGGCTTGTGTATGATGAATCTACATACTCAACGGATATGCCTGCTAACTTTGCCTTATATTCTATAAATTGAGCAAGCCTATAGAATGACCATGTGTGCAGACTATGATTGTTTTTACGACTTTTTCTTGTCGTAGAGCGAATGTTTTGTAGGTGCTCTAACTTAATCACTTTAACATTGTGAGCTACTGCTGTTTCTACAATGTCGTGGCTTATTTTATGGTCGATATCACGCATTATGCGTTGTTCCTTATCATTGATTCGTTTTACAGCATTTATCTTTTTAGAGGTCTGTAACTTTTTACGAAGATAAGCATAATGTCTACGCATATATTTGTTTTTGCGACCATTACCATAAAACTTAACAGAACCCTCAGAACAATAGCTAACCGCAGGACATTTGATACCTAAGTCTATACCCATAACATTGCCATCCAACTTGAGTTCAGGTTCTGCAACCTCGTATACGATTTGAGCAACAAGTGTATGGTTCTTAATCACGATACGCATAGTACCAAACTTTGCATCAGAAAATAATGCTTTCTGACGGTCTGTGAGCTTTACGAAAACAGAAATACGTTTTGATTTACCGTCTATCATTACTGGAAATTCGATACAGTTATTCTTAACTTTATAGTTTTGATTATTGATATAACAGCAATGTTTTTTCAGTATTGGAAGATTAGGTGCTTTGGTTCTGATAGCAGAGCCACGCTTTGCGAGGCTTCTGTTTTTAAGAACAGCCTTACGACAGTATTTGTAGTGCTTCTTTACAATGGATTTTGCATCACGAATACACTGATTAAGCAATGCGCTTGGCAGGTCGGCACTTACATCAGCAGTGGTAGTCTTTGCAATAGAATGACCACTTACAGCCTCAGAAACAAGGCTATTAACAGTATCTATATACTCTGTCATAGTCTGCGTGATTAAGGTTTTCTGATATTCAGTTGGATATACTTTTACTGTTTCTGAAAGCTGCATTATATCACCGCCTAAACGTTTTTCTGATTTTCGATGTACTGTTTGATTACAGCAAGTGGAGCACCACCAACTGTAGAAACAAAATAACTGTTGGTCCAAAGGCTTGGAAGTCTTGATTTAAGACAAGGAAATTCTTCTCTCAAAACACGAGATGAATAGCCTTTGATTTGCTTAACGGCTTTATGAATACCGAATTGCGGGTCTACTTCCATGAGCAAATGCACATGGTCTGGCATGATTTCCATTTCTATGATTTCGACATTAAGCTGTTCGCATGTTTGTTGTATCAACTCCTTTAAGCGAACATCAACACCGTTTATTAAAACGGAACGTCGATACTTTGGACAAAAGACCACATGGTACTTACAGGAATAAACCACATTATTGTTAGATTTGTATTCCATATAAATATTATACACCTTAAAGTTATCTAATACAACATAAAATTAGATAACTTTGAGAAAACTAATTAAGCAAAAGAAGTCGCCTTATATCCCCATTGCTAAAGCAAGGGGCTTTACGGCGACATTTGGTAATTAATCACTTATTAGGGAGGACTTTATAACGATGTGTTTTCTGGGATAATTTATTCGAAATTTTGGAATACGGTTGCAAAAAATTAGTATGTATGATATTATAAACATGTCAATAAATTAAAAAAATAAGTCGAAAAAGCTATGTAAATTTTACATGGCTTTTTATAATATGATCGCTTTCAGGGCGGTCTTTTTTTATGCCCTTTTTTGGGTTTTATATAAATTTTCAATCTAATTTACACGTTGTCTAACAACGTGATTTTATATAAGAAAGTAAAAATATAAAAAGGAGAATAAGATTAGTACCAGATCTGATGGATGGATCAGAAATATTGATTTATCCGGATGAAGATTATGATCACTTAAAAGTAAAAGGTGGAAAATGTATTACAGTACATCAGAAATGAGGAAATATGAATAAAAACGAAATTTTTTCCTATTTGAAGCAACATGCAAATGGGACAGTTCTATCGTTTCCCGAAAGAGGACCTTGGGGTTCATCTTCCTATCGGGGAAATTTCTCAGGATGGATTCCGGCAGCAATTATATATAGATATGGAGCAGGTTCTGTGTCAGAAATTTTTGCTGGTGGCGGTACCACGTCAGACTTGTGCAGGGATTTGGAAATACCTTATTGCGGAATAGATTTAAATCCTGCACCAGTAAGAAATAATATTCTTACTATGGATATTATGGATGAAGAAAGTGAATTACCGGATGCTTTTTATGAAGCGGATCTACAGATGATCCATCCACCGTACCCATGTATTAATCATCTGCATTATTCTAATTCGATGTGGATGGATACGAAAAATATGGCATCTCATGATATTCAGGAAATGTCATGGGAAAAGGGAATGCTTTCAGTAAATAGAGCTATTTTGCGTGGATATGCCGCAATGCCGGCCGGTTCTTATCAGGCTGTAGTTGTAGGTGATATCCGCCGTAAAGTAAACGGTAAAAGTATATTCAAGTCGATGCTATCTGAATTGGCAATACCAGGAGAAATGGTGCAAATTCTGATAAAAATGCAGCATAATACCATGTCTGGTAGAACTGGTAATTATGCAAATCAAAGGAATGCATTTTTTATGATTGAACATGAATATGTTGTGGTAATCAAAAAGCCATCAGGTTATGAGATCGCTTATTTATTACCACAAAATCATCAATGCGATATTAGGGACAGTGCAACAGCAACATGGAAAGATGTTGTTATGACAGTAGTGAGGGAATTTGGAAAGGAAGTTTCAAATGAAACTCTCTACAATGCGTTAAAAAATCATAGTAAATGTAAGAATAACAAAAACTATGAGGCAAAAATCCGACAGACGTTACAAAAATTAGCGGCATCTGGAGTTTTATTCCATACAGGACGGGGAACATGGAAAATTGCAGCATAAACGTATATGAAGGAGAAAAAAGATGAAATTAATACAGACAGAAAATTGTAGTATAGTTTATGGAACATTTCAGGGAAAGGAAAATCAGGAATTGTTCCGTTGCCCAAGGGCATTGGACAATGTGGATTTAAAACAGTACATCAATGAAAACAGATGTTTTCTTGGCATTGAAGCAGATGATGTACATGATGATCTGCATAATCTTCCCGGTTATTTGGGCTATTACAGACTCTATTTTAGTGGAGGCTGGTGTGGCCGATGGATGTATGCGGATAAAGGCATGAGCCGTTTAGATTGTGCCGGTGTAGACGGCATAGTTGAATGGTTGTCCGTTAATTTCCCCAAGGGATGCAATTATTCTATGAGGGAATTTCTTTCACAGTATCCTAGTTGTTCAAATAACAGATATCTGCTGAAACCATTGATGTCTGAACATTACAAAATAATGTTTGATACAAAATACGGAAATGAGGATTATCCGGTTCGTATCTATGTGTATGACAGAGGAAAGGACAGAAAATGAAATATATAAGATTTACGGAAATTAATGCCGGTGGCTACGGCGAAAATGCAACCTTGGTTATTAAGGTGAAAACAAACGACGCAGTAAATAAGACGGAGCTTGAAAAAATTGTTGACAGGCTTCGGGAGGAAGATTCGGACAGAGACACAGAAAGTATTATTGCAGATGCCTGTGAAGAGTATTTTGGACAGACAGAATATGTAATGATTCATGTGATTGATGTTGAGTTTTAAGAGAGGATATGATATGGTGCTAGAATATAAATAGTACAAGCCAAATCTTGTCAGGTCAGATTAGCAAGAGCAATAGCTGCGTTTAATTCAAATCCAGAGGTTTCAGCGTTTGCTTTGTCTACGAATAAATTTATAACAGAATATTGTACGGAATGAGGTGAAGTAATGGAATTACCAGTACGATTTGTATATGCAGAAAATGGTAAGGAAAAATCATCAATTGATGAAAATAAAAGGATGAATGAAATTGATCAGTTAAATAAAGATTTGCACAAATGGTATATTGATGCAAGAAGCAAAAGAAGAAGTAAAAGATTGAGGTGAATCAAATGAAAGAATTAGAAACAAAGAAAATTATTGCAGAAGAGATTCTAAATCGTATGAACGATCAAGGTGCAGCAGATGTATTAAGAGACATTTTAAGTAACAATGACAATAAAATTGATTGGGATAAAGCATTTGAATCTATTCAAAAACATATGCCTGAGTTGAAAATGTTTTAATAATTTTGAGGTGAAGTAAATGAATAATGCTGAAAAATTGAAATTTAACAACTAAAAATCTTTCTTAATCTGTAATTCATTTATAGATTAGGAAAAAACATTTAAGGAGAAAAACCATGAATATAGAAATCAAGTTAAAAACAGAAAAAAAGGTAACAGTAGATTTTTTGGAATTTGGATATTTTGGATCTGATGACACAATTCTTACAGTGGATTGGGGTGAGTCCCAGTACGAGCCGGGAGATATATATGGGAAAGGAGTCCAGATTAACGAAGAATACGCCAATGGAAGAATCAACGAGTTGATGGGACTGGAATTAACAGCTTTGCAGGTGTATGACTTAGAATCAGGACAGGAAATGGACTGGATAGAAGTTGAATCCATAAGTTATTTCGATGATGATAAAACTTATGAGGTTATGCCATATTGCTTAAGGCGGTTTCAGAGGCATGATATTAAGACAGATTGTGTAAATTTAAATCTGACGGAAGAACAGTACCAGTCTATCGCAAGGTATGTGAGGCAGAATGATAAAATTGAAAATTTATTTGATGCATTGGAAAGTCATCTGTTGCAACGCAACGGATATGAAAATGTATTTCAGTTTCTGGAAAAAGAACTTCAGGAGCATCCAAAAGAGATGACAGAAAATTTTAATCCAGAGGCATACACTGGCGAAGAAGAAGTTGATGCACTATGCAATATTATTGAAGATCGTGGCGGTATTGCTACATATACACTTATCTCAAATCAGGGAACTGAAAATGAATGTGAAAATGAAGTGGTTCTCATGAAAAAGCAGGCGGATGTTTGGACGGATAATATAAGGGAAAAGAACAATGGATCTGATATGCTTATCCAGGAAGGAGACATTATTTTAAAAGATATTAAAGGCGACGAAGTAGATCTTTTCTTCGTCGATGAAATCTGTTTTAAAGCGGACGAAACTATATAAAAAGTAAAGGTTGAAAGAGGATCATTGTATTGGCATATTTTGCTGTGCAATGGTCCTTTTTTATATTCATTTGTTGTTCTGACTACTCCCACAGGCAAGCCTGTGGGATGAAAGCCACTAATTTATAACATATATCAAAATTAAAAATGATAGCAGGACATCATTTTTAATTTTGATAAAACGGAAAAGAATATGTGTTTTATATTTGTAGAAATTAATAGTGTTTTATGGTATAATAAATCATCATGTCAGATGCGGAAATACCAATATGAGAAACAAAGGAAGGAAATACTATGGCTCATTCAGAAAAATTAGAAGAAACTGCATTATGGAAAGAGTATGAGAAACGAAATGGCGTCGAGTATAAAAGATGTATTTGGGTAAAAGAAGTTTATGAATATGCTGTAAATTATTTGAAGGACGTTCGCAGAACTTTTGGAAATTATACACTGCATGACGAAACACATATTTTAAACGTATTGGATGCCATGGGCGGATTACTGGGAGATCAGATTATCAATCTGACCGTTGGTGAACTGGAGCTGCTGATCTTGGCCGCAAGTCTGCATGATGTGGGTATGGTTTACACGGATGAGGAAAAGATTGAACAGTATGAAGATACAGAGGCTTGTAAAAAATTTTTAAAAGAGTATTATCCGGAATTTCTTGGTAGTACAGTGGAAGATTGGACGGAGGATATGCGGCAGTGGTATCTTCGCACTTTACATTCTGGCCGTGTTGCCGAGGTATTACATAATAAAGCATGGGAAGAACTGATTCATTATCAGTGTCCGATAGAGGTTGTACCTTTACGTTGTATCATAGCTGTTTGTGAGGCGCATGGTTACAATCCGTCAGACCTAATCAGCAATCCAGATTTGGAGTATTTACCGGCTAACGATGTAAGTCCACTATTTTGTGCATTGCTGTTACGATTGGGAGATTTGTTGGATTTTGATGATACCAGAGCACCTAAAGTATTATACAGTTACGTGGAATATAATGAAAAAAGTAGTGAAGAGTGGAAGAAGCATCAGGCTTCTGCAGGTTTTTTTTATCCAACCTCTCCTTCAAATGAAGATTTGCCATATAAAGCCCGTTGTACTAATCCGGGAGTGGAGCATGCGATACGGAACTTTCTGGATTGGGTTGAGGTTGAACTTGGAAATTGCGTAAAACTGCAGAAGTATTGTGGTAAAGTCTGGCAGCAAAATTTTCCTTTCCCCAGAGCCATCTTACGCAATGAAATTGAATCTGATGGATATGTGAGTGGAGGAGTCCTTTTAATTAAGTTGTACATATCAAAATTAAAAATGATATAAAACTATCGAAATTAAAAATGGTAGTTAAATATCGTTTTTAATTTTGATTGATGAGGAAAGAAAATTGTGATATAATGAAAAAAATTTTGAAAGGAAGATTAAGAAGTTTATGGAAAAATATTCAGATTGCATGTTAATATATAAAATATCAGAAAATAAACCGTATGGTGAAATAAATAAAAAAAATTATGATAAAATGAAGAAGGCATTGAATGCTGCCGGATTTTTTTTAGATGTAGAAAACGGAGTGTTGAAACTGCAAATCTCTCAATATGGCTATGAACGCAAACAAAAAAGAAATGCCGGTAGAAAAAAGAAATGCGCATTGAAAAAAGAAAACGGAGAATATGGGTTATATAGATATTCTGATGTGGTCTACATGATGCAGACCATGATGGATAAGGAGATAGCAGATAGAATTGAAATGCCAATAGCCACATTCTACAGGCATAAGCAAAGACTAAAAGAAAGTTACTATTATAGATCTCTTGATTTAAATAGATTAAAAGATAAAGAATATTTGGACGGTGTAGATAATAATTTTGTTTTCTAAACCAATTTATACCAAAGAATATGTATATGTATACCAAATAATACTTTGCAAAAAATAAAATGATAAAGGGAAATGAAATGCAAATCGTAATCAAACACACAAAAACAATAGATGAATATAAAAAATTGAGAGATAAATTAGAAAAACTATCAGAGAAATGTTCGAAAAATCATATTGATCATGTTTCAAACTGGGCCCATGGAAAGCCAAAGAAAGTTTGGTTAAGCACTGATACAAAAGAAAATAACTCTCTGGATGGGGTAGTGATATGCATAGAGTATGAAGATGGGAGCTGGTGGCATTATAATGAAACAGGAGAATGGTGGTAATGTGCAATACAATGGAAAAAATTTTAAAACGATAGATGATGATCCAGATATGGGATTAGGAAATAAAAAATGCCTTCAGAAAGATTATTACTGCGGATCTCATAGAGTGTATCTGTCTGAAGAAGATGTGAAAATAAAGAAATGCTTATGTAAACCGGATGTGAATATGATAGGATATCATGTCTGTCCGAATTTAAAGAAAATGGAAGAGATAATGAATAGAGCTGGGAGAGAAAAAATTCATCCTCTGTATGAAGAAACAGAGGATGAATTTTTTGAGGATGAAATTGATGAAAATATGGTTTCAAGACGTTTGGTTTCATTGGACGAAAATGGTGATTATTATGTATCTATTCATGCATGTGTGACTGAAGATCAAAGGGATATGCGATTTCAATGGTACATAGCAGATAGTGCAGCTGGACTGAAAAAATCACCGATAGACAGCCAGGTATATGAGAACATTACAATTTCAAGCGATACGATTAGGGAGAAATATAACGGTAAATGGCTAGGATGTAGATGTGATTTGGAAGGAAAGATATATGAAATCAAAAGAACTTATCTCACAGAAAATTTTGTAGATCTTATAAAAACATGCCAGTATCAGGAAATAACATTTTATGGCAAAAATGGCATGCTGCGGGATGATGTAAAATATAAAGACAATTAAGTTGAGAAGCGTTTCTATCATAAGTAGGAGAAGCTTTTTTATTTACAATATAGTTCTATTAAGGTATAATATACCATATGCTACCTTTTTATGATATCTGCAGAAGGAGACCGCAAATGAGTGAACAAAAAGGAAAAAGTGTCAAAAATAAGGAATTAATCAAAGAAAAAATTATTTTTTATATCAAGGAACATGGGTATGCGCCAACGGTCAGGGAGATATGCGAGATGACTAATTTAAAGAGCACATCCAGTGTGCAAAGTTATTTATGCAAAATGTTTGAAGAAGGAGAATTGGAAACAGATGCGAAAATTGGAGCTTCTCGTGCAATCAGAGTTCCAGGATATAAATATGTTAAGGTGGACCAGAAGATGCAAGAAGATAATCAGGAGGCGTCAAAAGATCTACAAACTGATGTGACAGATCAGAGAGTACGGCTGGAGGACGTTATGGGTGTTATAACCACAGAATTGGAAAAACTTATTACAACACAGTAACATGTGGTGTTTGTTAACTAAAAAAAGACACATGATATAATTCATATGTCTTTTTTGTTTGCAAAAAAACAGAACCTGCGTTCGCATTTCGATTTACACAAAAGGTTACTTATGGTATAATATACCATAATATACTATATGCAGAAAGGGAAAAATATGAAATTAGAAGATGCAGGAGTTATTAATACGCGAACATTAAATGCATTAAAAAAGAAAAATATATTTACTGTGAATGATTTAGCCTGCTATTTTCCACGGAAGTACTTAGATTATCGAAGAATTCTTCCACTCAGTGAGGCAGTGGAAAAAGATTGTGCAATTTGCGGTTATCTTGAAACTTATGAAAAAAAAGAAGTTAACGGAAAAACAGTAATTGGTGCAGACGTTATAGAAGAGTCTTCCGGAGAGGTTGTGCATGTTAAATGGTATGGACAATCATGGCAGTTTAATGATGTAAAAAAATTTAGCAGACAGGAAGTAGTTATCTGTGGGAAAGTTAAATATCATGTTGTGTATGGATATAATGTAACTAATCCTACATCGTATCATTTAAAATCAAATTTTAAAGGAAAGATAATACCGATATATACAAAAATAAAAAATATCAGTGACGATATGCTGAAAAAATCCATTGATAAATGCATTGAACTGATTACGGAACCGTTGCCGGATGTTGTCTTTAATATAACAAAATTAATGGATTATAAGACTGCAGTATGGACACTTCATCATCCTTATTCAGATGAAGAAATATCTGTACAAGAAATTTTGGAACCGGCGGAGCACCGGCTTATATTTAACCAGGTGTTATATTTTACGCTTGCGCTTAAGCTGAATAACAGTAAAAATGTATTTGATTCAAAAGAAACGTTCAGAGTAGCATCCGTCCAAAAATCACAGGATTTCTTGCATATGCTGCCATATAAACTAACATATGATCAGGAGAATGCATGTAATCAGATTTTGAAGCAGATGAAAGCAGGCCAAAAAGTAAATATGCTTGTTCAGGGAGATGTAGGATGTGGAAAAACGACGATTGCATTTTTAGCAATGATATTAATGGCAGAAAATGGTTATCAGAGTGTTCTTATGGCTCCAACAACCGTACTGGCCAAACAGCATTATGAAGAATTATGTAGTTATGGAGACCGGCTTGGATTCAAGACAGTATTACTCAGCAGCGATTTGAAAGGATCTGAAAAGAAAAAAGTTGAAAATGATATTTCAGAAGGAAATTATCAGTTTATCGTAGGAACTCATAGTGTTTTTTCAAAAAGTACAAGCTATAAAAAACTTGGGCTTGTCATTACGGATGAAGAGCATCGCTTTGGAGTTAAACAAAGGGAAGCACTGCAGCAAAAAGCTCAGACCGGGGTACATATTATTTCCATGTCTGCTACACCTATTCCTAGAACATTGGCAGACATCTTGTACGGAGAAGAAAAACAGCTGGTTACAATAAAAACATTACCAAACGGGAGAAAACCTGTACAAACTGCAGTGAACCGTTCAGATGAGAAAATCTTCGATTTTGTTGCAAAACAGCTAAACCAGGGAAGACAGGCATATATTGTATGTCCGGCGATTGAAGAGAATGAAGCTGTAGAGACCGTTAAAATGGAGTCAGTAGAAGAAACTGAGATTAAATATCGGGAAAGATTTGAGCCTTATGGTGTAAAGGTTGGTGTGGTAACAGGAAAACAGGATAAAACAGAAGCTGAAAAAACGATTACCGCATTTAAGGAGAATAAGATACAGATTCTTGTATCAACTACAGTAATTGAGGTAGGTGTAAATGTTCCAAATGCCACAGTAATTGTAATCAACAATGCCGAAAGATTTGGTCTTGCGCAGCTGCATCAGTTACGCGGCAGGGTGGGACGTGGAAATTATTCATCTTATTGCATTTTAAAATCGGATGATCGATATAATGAGAGACTGGTAACGATGGAAAGGACCACAGACGGTTTTGAAATTGCAAAAGAGGATCTGAAACAAAGAGGACTTGGTGATCTGATTGGAACTGCACAGTCAGGTAATAACCGCTATATGGATCTTGTTATTGCAATGCCTAACCTATACAACTGCATAAAAAAATATGCGGTATGGATGATCAACGAAAATATGTATGAAGGGATCATACAATTATACAAAAAAGAAGAAGGGAGTGTTAATGAATGCGAGTGAAAATAATTTTATGCTTGATTGCAGCTGGATATGTTTTCAAGAAAAGTAACGATGCACAGATGGCCATTTATGCATTTATAGCTGCATTGGTATTATGTTTTTTGCTGCCACCAGTTATGAAGCTATTTTGGAAAAGGATGAGGAAGAAAAGATATTTGAGAAGTCCGATATCCAAAATCGACAGTATGGAAGGGCATGAATTTGAAGAATATCTGCAGGCATTATATGAGAAAAATGGATACAAGTGCAAAATCGTGGGAGAGAAAGGTCATGATTATGGGGTTGATCTTATTATCAAAAAAAATGGAGTTAAAACAGCTGTACAGGCGAAACGTTATCAAAATATAGTTGGAATAAAAGCCGTACAAGAAGTTGCATCAGGAAAGTCTTATTATGACTGCGATGATGCGATCGTTGTAACAAACAGTCATTTTTCAAAGGCTGCAAAGGAATTGGCAGAAAAATGCGGCGTTGGACTGATCGACAGAGAATATTTAAAGAAATTATATGAATAATGGAAAAGGAGAAACTAATTCATGGGATATGCAATAGTAAGCGATAAAAATATTGAAAACCTAGAGATTGGTGACAAGGTATTATTATTTGGGAAAATAGGAACGGTTGCTGTTGTTTCCGGGGCTTATGGTATTTATTTTAAGGATGGAGTACCATGGGAATTAATTAATAGTAAAATTCCAGAAATTGTAACGGATGAGCAAATTAGAAATGAGAGAACACCTAAATTTTGTTATTGCGATACGTTTGTTTCATTTTTCGAGTTAATGTGGAATTTTAACTGTACCATAGAGGATGTTTGTGATGTTGTCGAAAAGGTTCCAATCCAGACATATACATGTCCTATATCTGGCAGCTTAGTGATTCCAGTATTTTAAAAGAAAGGAAAGCGAATTAACAAGAGAAAAACAAAGATTATTATGGGAGGATATAAAGTTATGTTTTTTTTTAATATTCCGCAGCATGGAGATCTGCATCTCGATAAGATTTTATTCTCATTTGAAAATGTGCCAATGATCTTCGTGTGTAGAAATAATAAAAATGAATATTTTTTGTGTCAATGTGTCGATGTTATTACAGGGATTTCCTGGATGATCACACCTGTCTCGACAAAGTTATTAATTCGGATGATCAAAGATGAAATTAGTGTGTTAACAGCGTTCAGCGAATCAGGTCATGATATTATTTTAGCAGATTTCAATAAAAAAGGATTGGTATTCAGGAAAGTACCATTTTGTGATATTCCGTTAGACGAATTACCTGATCAAAATGAGAAGCTAGAAAATTCAAATTTATATGATTATATTGTGGAGCTGGAAAGCATTCAATAATATCTGCAAGGGTTATATCATTAAAGATGTAAAATATCATAATAAAAAATGATAGCCACATATCGTTTTTAATTATGATATCACGGGAATATATTATAAACGATATGAGCAAGAAAGCCAATGGTTAAAACCGTGGGAGTGTCAAGTGATATGTCATGTTTTATGGATGAAAAAATTCATGGCAGAAAAATTATGATACCAAATTTTCTTTAGGTTCTTCCTGTAAATTGGATGATTTTCCCATTTTTTTCGCATCCCCTTTTACCTTGCGAAGTTTTAATTCTAAAATGTCATACAGTTCAGATTGTTCCTCCTGGGGCAATTGGCGGATACCATTTATAAATTGTTCTTCTGTTTTTGTAAGAATATATTCTTTTGCTTCTGTTTTATATTTTTTTTCTCCCGTAAGCAGATATTCCATGCTATAGCCTAATACCTGAGCTAGAGAAAAATAAGTTACAGGTGAAGGCATACATACGCCATTTTCAATTTTACTAAGTGAGCCGCTAGATGCTATGCCGCATTTAATACACATATCCGATATTGAAAGTCCAAGTTCCTTGCGTCCGTGTCTTATTCTTTTTCCGATTTCTACAGTGTTTAATTCCATTATTTCCTCTATTAAAAAGTTTCTAATAAGAATAAAAATGTTGACATATTTCTTATAAGAATATAAACTTGTTTGTAGGTTACAAATATAAACTATTATATCAGCATGGAGGAAAAATAACAAATGTAAAATCCACTATAAAAGGAATATATTGGGATAAATTTACGGGTAACAGGAGGAGAAAAAAATGTATTATAAGTCAAGCTTAAGTTACGACATTGCAGTTAGAAACGGTGAAAGAAAACTTATTAATTTAGAAACGTTAAATATTCCTTGCGTTGCTGCAAATAACGAAGAATTAGCAGGATTAGTGAAAAAGATCATTAACGAGCTATACCTGGATTCTACTGGATGTGATAAAAATCATGTACCGTACTATATAGAAACCGTGGTTTATGATCTTTTATCAGGATCTTATGTAGGTATGCAGGGGATCAGCTTAAGATTACTGGATAAAGATGCGATAAAATGGGCAGAAAAAATAGAATATCGATTTGACTGCATATATTCAGAAAAGGACATAACAAAGGATGTGCTGCCTATGTTGAAAGAAGATAGTTCCCAAATTAATGAAGAAAATGATATTGAAAAAATCTTAATGTTATTTATTCAGAAACCCAGTCCATTTAAGAATGTATGTAAATATCGTATTGTACATACAAACGGACAAATAACATATGCAGATAAGGTATCTGAAATATGAAGAAAGAATTTTATAATTTCACATTTTTTCATTGAAATTTTATTCTATAATAGCAAAAAAATATGTTATACTATGTTTGTATGTTATTTACAAAAAAGGTATCAAATGGTATAATATACTAAAAAGTTAATACATTAATTTTGTAAACAAAGGAGAAAAAATGAAAAGATTATCTGATGCAGAAGAAATGGTTATGTCCGTTATTTGGAACAATGATGAGTTAATGTCATTAGAAGAGATTCGTAAAAAATCTTATGAAAAATATGGAAAGGACTGGAAGCCACAGACAGTTTCTACTTTTTTAGCTCGTTTACGGGAAAAAGGATTTGTGAGTTTTGAAAAAAAAGGAAGATACTGCTTTTATACACCGATTGTGTGCCGGCAGGAATATGTGAAAATGTCATATAGCCTGATGGTTACTCGTTTTTATTGTGGCGATGCAAAAAAAATGGAAGCAGATGTTAGTAAAGAATATAATCTGCCGCTTGCATAAGCTGATGTAAAAATAACGCGTTTAAAAGGAGATGAAAAAAATGGCTATATCAACAGACATACTATGTTTTGCAATGCTAAAAATGGGTTCAGAAGTATTATCCCTTTGCCTTATAGGATATTACATATACGGTACTTTGAAAGCGCAGAAGAATATTAGAGATTTTAAGGGCATAATTGAAGAGAGAAAATTTACGAGAAGTTTTTGGTGCCCTAAATGTGGTTCAAAAATTGATATTCATAAACGGAAACCATGCCCAAATTGTAAGTGTGAATTATACAGAAACATGAAAAGGAGGATGAATTAAACAAGTAATGAAAAAGAAATTTTTTTATCCATTTTAGCCACCATAACATCTGTTTTTTTTATTATAGGTTGTAGTAATACTTCGAATGTCAGCGGCGGACAAGATGAAATGATGGCGAGGGTAGAACATCATAGAGACTATGACATATGGGTAGATAAAGATACAGGTGTCATGTTTCTTTGCATAGACCATCAAAATGGTGTTGGTGTTACAGTCATGCCCAATGCAGATGGTACACCGAAGATATGGCAGGGAGATATTAAGGAATATGAACCGGATTTTTCAGAATAGGTTCATAGAGGTAATTTTTATGATATATGCGGTAAAATCAGTAGAAAATAGTGAAGTGAATAAGATATATGCTGACTGGGTAAGTTGCAAAGATCTTGTATGGGGAAAATCCGCTGTCTATAAGAGTTTTCCGGATAATGAGTATGAGGCGGCAAATAAATTTCTTAATAGTGCACCAGTAGCTATAAACGAATTCGGACACGGTTATATTCCATCGGATTTGAAAGCAGATATTGTATATGGAAGATACAAATTTGACCGTTGTCCGGAACAGGAAAATGGTTTTTCAGTAAGAGTATATGAGGGGAAAAATAAGGAGCGTGTAACTTGCAGAGGATTTATGCTGCCAGACAATGACAGAGTCTTATATGCTTTTTCGGGTAAATATATAAAAGACAAAAAATACGGCTATCAATTTGAGGTTGAAAGTTTTGACGAATGTGTTGCAGATACGAAGGACGGCATTGTTGCATACTTATCAAGCGGCGTAATAAAAGGAATCGGTTCACAAAAGGCGGAGGCTATATATGAAAAGTTCGGTGATCAGACATTGGAGGTTATTGAAAAAGATCCGGATAAGCTGCTCTCAATTAAGGGTATCAGTAAGAAAAAACTTGAAAAAATAAAATCATCTTACATTGAAAATAAGGGAGCAAGACAAATTGTTTCGTTTCTGTTGAAATATGGAATTTCACCGAAGCTGTCTACGAAACTTTATAAGGTATTTGGAAGTTCTGCTTTGGAAAAAGTAAAGGAAAATCCTTATATCCTTTGCCAGGTTCGCGGGTTAACATTTCTTGATGCCGACCGTGTAGCAAAGGATTTGAAATTTGATATGAATTCCTTTGCCAGAACAGAAGCATGTATGATGTATGTATTAAAAAAGAATGAATATGATGGAGAGATCCGTGGAAGTACAGCTATGGAGTTGCAGCATTTTGGTAATGAAGTATATTCCATAATTGGATCGGATGTATCAAAAAATACAATTAATGAGGAAACATGTTCTTTAATTAAGGCACATAAGCTTCGGGTACGCCGGATGGAAGGAAAACAGTACATTTTTTCGCAGCATGCATTTCAAAGAGAATATGATATAGCAGAAAATATAATCCGGATCAGAGACGAAGCAAAGAAAACTTCCATTGATGAAGTAATAGTGCTAAAGCATCTAAAAGCCTTAGAAATTCATTATGGTATTACTTTGGATGATATACAGAAAACCGCAGTAGTCGAAGCGTTATTAAATAATATTGTTGTGATAACGGGCAGTCCGGGAACAGGAAAAACGATTGATACCAGGTTTATCAATGAATGCTATAAAAGCCTTTTCCCGAAAAATGGTAGGATTTTTTTAGCTCCGACGGGAAGAGCAGCAAGAAAAATAACAGAGGCAACCGGCGAAGAGGCATATACGGTCCATTCTTATCTGCACATATATGACGAAGATCCTATGCCAGAGGATAAAATAGAAATATCAGATTCACTGGTATTGATTGATGAATCATCAATGATAGATGTAAATGTTGCACATGCTCTTTTTGATGCAATAGGAAACGGATGTACGGTTGTTATTGTAGGTGATATTGATCAGTTACCGAGTGTCGGACCGGGGGCGGTGTTAAGGGATATCATTGAAAGTGATGTAATTCCGGTAATACGGCTGCAGAAAATATACAGGCAGGATGAAGATGCTGAAATATGTATAAATGCGAAGAAAATAAAAGAAGGAAATACGGACATCAGAGAAGGAAAAGATTTTCATTTTATTGAATGTTCCAGGATGGAAGATATAAAAAATGCCATGGCAGTTCAATATGTAAAAGATGTAGATAAATACGGATTAGGAAATGTTTTTTGCCTCTGTCCATATATTGAGCATGTAGCAGGTGTTAATGACATGAACAAATGCCTGCAGGATTTGATCAACCCGTTAAAGGAAAATGAAAAACATGTTCTTGCAGGATCACTTGATTTTCGTATTGGAGATATTGTAATGCATCAAAAGCGAAACACAGAATTGGCATCGAATGGAGATTTGGGAGTCATTACAGATATTATATGGGACGATGAAGAGTATGCCATAATCGTGTCCATGAATGGCAGAGAACTTTCTTATGACAAAGACAATATTCAATATCTTACTTTAGCTTATGCAATGAGCATACACAAGTCACAGGGATCTGAAGCTAAAGCTGTTGTAGCTTGTTATTCTTCTTATCATGTTGGTATGATATATATGAACATTCCATATGTTGCTGTTTCCAGAGGTAAAAAGAATGTTTCAATTTTTGGAGAGAAAGCGACTCTGAAAGAAGCAATTATCAATGGGTGTGGTGCGCGGCGGATTACCCTTTTAGGATATGAATTAGCATTTTTAGGTGGAAAATTTGTCGCAGCATAATAAAGTATGAAGCATAGTTAACTCCGGGAAATAGTAGGTGGTCCATTTTCTAAGGTCAATGGGCTGCCTGCTGTTTTATGCAAAATCCATTCTGTTCTAAATTAGTGGCGAAAAACCCACAGGCTTGCCTGTGAGAGTAGTGTTCCAGTTCAGCCTCATTGAAAAGATTTAACTGGGTAGGTGTAGTTATTGTAAATCATAATTGGGTAGATAAAAACGAAAAGCTATGTGAAGCGATGGCAAGTGGTAGTCGATTTATCACTCTAAAACGCCCTAAAATCCAATATTTTAGAAAGACAAAATAAAATCAAGGTATTAAATTATGAAGTATCAATCCCACAATTACAAGAGATATTAGAAAAAGGAATGCTGTAATATTTAAGAATGAAAAGAGGAAAAACAAATGAATAGAAACTCTGATTTGGCATCGAAAATATATGCTATTTTTATAGCCGTAATTAAATGTTTTATTTTAGCTTGTGGCATATCTTTATTATTATTTTTCTTTTATGATAATGAGTTGGAATTTACAAAAGATAATATCATATGTGTAGTGGGTTCAATACATGCATTATTATTGGCAGTGGCAGGAGTATTGAATTTGCTTAGTGCAAAAATGTGGAGCGTTGAACATTCTTCCACTACCGCTAGTGATGTTATAAAGCCATTTGGAAAAGCTATAATAAGCAATAAAGAAAAAACACATGAATATACAAGAAGGGTGGTTACTGTTCATGAAGCGGGTCATGCAGTAATGGCTTATTTAAGAAACGCAGATACAATCGTTGTGACAGCTTCTCTTTGCAAACCAAATGTGGCAACAGGATATGATACATTTGGGAATGTAGAAGATGTGAAAAGCATGATACTTGTTAAATACGCAGGGGCAATAGCAGAAGAATTAATATTTGGGTATTATCATATGGGTAGTTTTCTTGGAGATAATTCAGATTTTAAAAGTGCAACGGAATTGATTAAAGGTTATATTACTATGATTAATTCAGAGATGAGCAAAACACTATTAGATAAGGAATTGGAATCTCAACTTATAGATATATCAAAAGCTTTTTACCAAGAAAGCAAGGAACTGCTTAGTTCAAATATAAAATTAGTTGAGCATTTATCTAGTGTATTAACAGATAGGGAAGAATTAACCACAGAAGAAGTGGTTGCAATAATAAATGATTTTAAAGACAAGGAAGAGAATACTAATCCCACAAATTCGTAACATTCTGCAAAATGTGGAATTTTAAAATATCCCACAGTAAAATTCGAATAGCCAGCATTGCAATATTGCAAATTTTTTGTGTTTATGATAAAATAAATATGTCAATAAATTAAAAAAATAAATCGTTAAAGCCTTGTATAGTATTATTACATGGCTTTTTATAGTGTGATCGCTTTCAGAGCGGTCTTTTTTTATGCCCTTTTTGGGATTTATATAGATTCTTCAATCTAAATAACGCTGAATCAGCAGCGATTACATATTAAATAAATACATAAAAATGGAGGAATGAAAATGAATTATGAAGAAGCAAAACAAAGGAGTGACTACAAATTTTCTGTTAATATTCCGGAATATTTGTTAGCTGAACTAAAAGCAGACTGGTTAAATAGTTTTTGCGAAAATGGAGACCCAGAAAGAGGTGCTGCAGTACTTGAAATCGGATATGTTGACATTGAGTTGAACATATTCGCAGAAAATCAGGTGGCAAGGATGTCGGATTCGGAAAATCATCGTCCAGTATTAAATTATTTCTGCTGTATCAAACACGGGGATAAGGATGATGATTGGGAATCAGATGATTATATCTGTGAGACGTCTGTCAACTGGAATGACAGTGGATGGAGATATCAGCTTGAACATGACATGCTTGAAAAACTTGATCAGTACGTCAAAAGAAAGGGTTATTCCTACGATAATCCGAATTAATAGAAAGGAAAGAGAACATGGACAAATTAAAAAAAAATAAAGAAGTAAATATCGTTGCAAAGGAATATGGACGAGTTAATGTAACCGTCCCAATTAATGCAACAGATGAAGAAACTGAAGAGGCTGCAATCCAGGCAGAGTCAGAAGGGATGGCGAGTTTTTTTAAAAGGGAAATAACTGTTTTGGGAAATAACTCTATACAGGAAAGTATAAAACAGTTCACTGTTGGAAAAACAGTGTATACACTGTCAAAAGCACCTGGTGGACAGTATTGTTTATCCGGAGGCGGCGAAAGCGAGAGTGGAAATGCTGAAGACATCATGATTAAAATTGTAAATGTGTTCGCGCAAAAAGAAGACGAGATATACCGTCAAGTCAAGTGCAGATATGTTGCAAATGATGCTGCGGACAGGATGAAAGAAAGAGGTATCGTTGATCCGAACGGCTCAATCAAATATGCAGTTGCCGAACGTTATGTATTAGATGGCGATTATGACTGCAATTTAGATTATTGGACTAATATTGACGATTTAATCGATCAAATGTTGGAAATATCTATGGAATAATCCAAATTCGAAAGGATAAATTATGAAGAGATTAAGTGACAAAAAATTTATTGAAATGAAACCAGATATGGATAAAGTGGTTGCCATCCGCATCAAAAATGGTAATTTTTATTTTATCGGTTGGATGGAAGAAGCAGAACAGTATTCTATTCAGATAGCTGATGATATAAATGAATGTATGCTGGATAGAAGTGAATTGATCGTAAACGGCAATGTTTATGAAGCAATTACTCATTGTAACGGGTATGACAATTTGCGGTATGTCTGGGAAAAGGATAGTACTGGAAACCTTATTAATACAGATGATAGGAAATATGATAATGCATATCAAAGATTCCTTTCGTTTGTGAAATGTTATGAAAGAAACGGAGTAGCGAGTGAAAATGATCACGATATCTTACTTATTTCTGAAGATGAAATAAGTAATTTTAGTGATTTACTCAGGGATGGCGATTATGTATGGATCGTAGAAAGTGTGGATGCATGAAAACGTATCAGACGAATGCTGTTTGCCCTAAATGTGGCAAACAGCTATTGACAACGGATATTCCGGCATATGCGTTTGTATGTCCGGATTGTGACGAGAACTTTTATGGAATTGAGATTATGGATTATTTCGGAGATGAGTTCGAAATATCGGCAGAATGTACGAAGGATGTATTTTCTGAAAATCTTGACAAATTAAAAAATTTGCTGCCAGATCATTTAATGAATTTCATCGGCTATGACGAGGAAGTACATATGGTTGATTTTGGATTCTCAAGAATTTTAAGCAGCAATGAAGTATTACCGTTTGTTAATGCTTTGGAATCAATATTAAATCCGAAGATGGTTAATAAAAAAACTGATTTAGTTCAAAGAAAGGAGTAATGACAGAAGCCTTGGTAGACCAAGGTTGACCGCTAACGGTGTGATTAATAGCGAGAACAAAAAGGATGAACAATGCGTTTGATTGAGTAGTGGGTTTGTAATTATTCGACGAGACTGCAAGAAATCAGAGTGGTAAGCCAGATTCCTTTATCCACGGACACAGGATTATTTCTGTTAAGTGGTTGTCATGAAAAAATTAAAAATATGTTGGGTAAGTGCCGGTATATCAAGTTTTATGGCCGGATATTTAGCTGGAGATGTAGATGAATGGATCTACATTGATATAGCAGACCAACAAGAGGACAGTATCAGATTTATTAAAGATTGTGAGAAAGCAATAGGAAAGAAAATTCAGGTACTGAAATCGAGTCAGTATAGATGCGTAGAGGATTGCGTAAGAGCTTTTGGTGGGTTTAGAAATCCGGGAAATGGATTCGCGCCTTGTACAAACTGGCTGAAAAAAAGAGTGCGAAAAGAGTGGGAAGCGCAGCATACGGATTGTGAATTAACCTATGTTTGGGGATTTGATCTTGCTGAAAAAGGAAGAGCCGAAAGGATGGTTGAAGCGAATCCGCAATCCAACCACGAATTTCCACTCATTGCAAAGAACCTTTCGAAAGAAGAGGTACATGGATTGTTCGAGCGGACTTTTGCATTTGCCCGACCTTTGATGTATGACCTTGGATATCCAAATAACAACTGCATTGGATGTATCAAGGGCGGTATGGGATATTGGAATCGGATTCGAAAAGATTTCCCAGAGGTATTCGAAAGTCGGGCGAAGTTGGAAAGGTTAGTCGGGCATTCCATGCTAAAAGACAAAAATGGTCCGGTATATTTGGATGAACTTGATCCTGATCGTGGAGATATGAATACTGAAATATTTCCGGATTGTGGAATTATGTGCTATTTAAGCATGAAATAATATGTAATATGTGCGGGATCACGATGTATTAACTGCAATACAAATGTGCTCCCGTACATAAATAGAAATGAAGGGGAAATGTATATGATATACGAAAATGAAAATATTCCTGCAGAGACGATTCCACATTACATGTGGATGCAGTGCGAAGATGGGTCCGGATCACTGCATAATGAGAACCAAGATATTGTTGTTGAGTATGATATGGTACTTAGGCAATATCGGATGTATATTGGCCGTAATCAGAACTGGAGAGATATACCAGGCGGCTATATGCTCAAATTATTTAAAGCATTTGCTGAGGAGGAAGTACGGCGGATTATTGGAAATCCGTCATAGTTCTAATTTGGAGGTAGTAATGTGGCAACAAGAGCAGAAATAAGAAAAAAATTAGGAATTGTCACACTGGAAGATCCAGCCGTGGCAAATAAAGAGCTATCCGAAAAAGATGCTTTGGAATACGAGAATTTTATGAAATCACTTCTTGATTTTAACAAGGAGATAGATGAAAATATCAAAAGCTTTTGCTCCAGGTGTAAATATTACGGAACAAAAGAGGCTGATAAGTGTGATTCCTTGATTCACGGATGTTCGTATGGAGTCGATTGCAAGTACATAGGAAAAGCAAAAGGTGAAGATATGAGCAGATATGAAAACAGGAAAATCATGGATTTTTAAAAAAATTTACTTCAATACGCCTACGGGCTGCCCTGAACCGACAGTGGTCAACAGGATGCGCCCACTGGGGCGTAGATTGGAATAATATGCATAACATTCATAAGGTGACATATCCAGAAAACGTTAATAAAAAATCTGTTCAGCAAGAATGGGATAATGCCGCTGCATGTGCCGGGAAAGAAGAGGGTGCAAGCGGATTAGATAAAGATATCCAATGGTATGATCATATCTGCGACAATTATGAAGAAGCAGAGGAATTTATCACTCAACATGATAGTGGATGGTATGATCAGCTTGCCGTAAAATATCTAACATATCCGGAGCTCTCTTCAAAAAAGATAAGGGATATGAGAAATAGGCTTGAAAAAGCCAAGGCACGTTTAGATGAGTTAAACGGATTCCATTTTGCGAATGCAAAGTCACAGTATGTTGGATGCAAAAAATGTGGTTCAAAACTGAGTTTACGTTACATGAAATCCAATTACTGTCCTTTATGTAAAGCGGATCTTAGACCTGAATCAAAATTAGCGTCCATAAAGTCTGTAGAAGATAAAATCTATAAATTAGCCTTGGATATCGGTAAAGAAGAACGGCTTTTACAGAAAAAAAGTAAAGCCAAATCGACTGTGCGGTGGCTTGTAAAAGTGGAATATCACAGTTAATAGGATTAATCTATAAATCTTGCCTACGGGCTGCCCTGTACCTGTAATGGTCAACAGGATACGCCCGCTGGGGCGTAGATTGGAATAATATGAGAAAGAAACCATTTACAAATAAAGAATTGTTCAATGAAATCGTAAGAATTCTTAAAGAATCAAACAAGTTGCCAGATATATTGGATTATGCCTTATCTGACAGTCTGAATGAAAATATGATTAATTCATATGAATTTGATTCTTTATTCAAATTGGATTGGGGAGGAAACGAAGGAATACACCTAGATGTGGCGATTACAGGTTGCGTTGACGGAGAAAGTAAAGTGATTTCACTTGGAACATTCAAAACACTGCTCGAAACGGACGAAGCAATGCACCAAATGGCTGCCCTTGAGGCGGATTTTGTAATTATTTTAAACAGATTCGTTGAAAAAAATCTGGACGATTTCACATGGTCCGGGTATGATTTGGATAGGTTACAATTAACTGGATGATTATGATTCACGAAAATATCAAAAATAATTTGTAATGAGAGGGAGTTGTCGCAGTTAGCGTACAGCTCCTTTTACATAGAATGGAGAAACATATGAAAACATTAAAAAAATCACTGCGCGGACTTACTTTTTCACTTGAAAAAGACGCAGTTGAAATAGGTTCGCATTTTAACTATTACATTGATAAAAATTCACAGGAGATTATTATTTCTCCGGACAAGAATGGAAAAGGAACCGTCAGCAGAAAAAAATGTGGAAAAACATATAAACCACTGTACGACATACGCTCCAAAGAAGTTCGGGAGTTATGTCGGGCTGCAGATTATATGCAGGTTGAGGTTCTTGAAAATAAAATTGTTGTCCATACATTCAAAAAGCAACGACATATCATTCAAAGGAATCATATTGTCAGCATTGAAGAACTGGTTGGACGCAAAACAGGAGAAATTGTCATTTGCAAAGCTGCCGGAGCAGAATGGGATTTTGGAAGACCGACTCTTGCTAACGACGAATATTTTGAAAGCCTGTGTAGAACAGTTCCTTCCTATTATAAAAAGAGCATTAAGCAAAAGAAGAATGAGATTAAAGCGGTATATAATGTTGCGTCATTATTTTCCGGAGCCGGGCTTTTAGATTACAGTTTTATGGATCCGCAGTTTAAATTCGTATATGCGGTAGACTTTGATTCGGATGCATGTGATACATACAGAGAAAATATTGGAGATCATATTGTATGTCAGGACATCCGGACAGTAGATTCTGAAACGATACCAAATGCAGATCTTATAATCGGTGGTCCGTGCTGCCAGGGATATTCAAATGCAAATCGCAGGGACATCGACAAAGAGACTGCAGCAAAGAAACGTTTGCTGATTGATGACTATATCCGCATTGTAAAAGACAAGAAACCAAAGGTATTTGTTATTGAAAATGTTCCGCAATTTTATACAAAGGAACATGGTTTATACATTAACAAAGTATTGGAAAATCTGTCTGAGTATGAGATCACATGCAATACTGTTACAGACTGCAGTGTTGGTGGTTATACGTCAAGGAAGCGTGCGATTGTCATTGGCTCAAGGATTGGAAAAATAGAACTTCCCGATGCAAAGTTTGCAACCGTTAAGACAGTACATGATGCATTGAAAGATGTAGATGCTACATGGTTTAATTATGCTGACGTATCTGCTCCAAGGAAGGAAACAGAAGCTGCTATGTCCTATGTGAAACCTGGTGGAAACTGGAAAGATATTCCTCCGGAAATCCATCCTTTTGGTGCTGACACACACAGTGATCGTTTCAGACGCTTATCATGGAACGAAGTTGCTCCAACTATTGTAAATTGGAGAAAAATATGTATGATGCCACCGGAGGGAAACAGGATACTTAACGTGTCCGAGGCTGCAGCATTGATGGGACTGGATAAGAAATTCAAAATTCTTGGAAAAACTTTGAACAGTAAGCAACAACAGATTGGGAATGGAGTGACGCAGGCAATCGGTAAATTTATAAAAAAATACGTGTTAGATGCTTTAAATTATAACACGCAAAATATTGTGAGTGTGTAAATTTTATAAAAATAGCACGTTAATATAAAGAAGGAGCATTTTTCAGGCACAGGTTATTGTTGTGTTTGAAAATGCTCTTTACTGTTTTCTATTGTGCAACGGATATTTTTTTCAAAAATATGTTGAAATCTCTGTAATAATATGTTATTATTTATCCATAAATAAAATTTCAAAAAACAAATCGTATTTTAACCAGATCGCGTTTGCGGTCTTTTTTTATACCCTATTTTGGGTTTTATCATAGATTGTTCTATTTTTTAATCTAAATAACACGCTGCAGTTCTGCAACGTGATTCCATATATGAAAAATGAAAATAAAAAATTATAAAAGAAAGAGAGGGCATTATTATGCTTAATTTTATTGAATTTCAGGAAAAAATTAAAAAAGAATTTTTAAGGGTATTACCGGAGATGGAAATAACCTTTCAGACAGTAAGAAAAAATAATGGAGTGGATTTACACGCAATTACCATTAAAGCGAAACACTCCAATGTTGCACCTTCAATTTACCTTGATGGGTATTTCATGGAATATCAGAATGGGCTGGAGTTGAATGATATTATATCAGAAATAGTAACACTGGTGTTGAAACCTGTGCCAGACAAATTTTCAACTGTCGTAGAAGATTTCTGTGATATTAATTTTGTAAAGGAAAGGATCATTATGGTTGCAGTCAATGCAGCGAAAAATCAGGAACTTCTTAATGAAGTGCCACACCAGATAAAGCTGGATTTGGCTTTAATTTATAAGGTAGTACTTGATACTACTGCAACTGTACTTGTGAAAAATGAGCATCTTAAACGGTGGGGGATTACTGCAGAAGAACTCTATACATATGCACAGGAGGGAACTAAAAAATTATTTCCATCGTCGATTCAGTCAATGTTTGACATATTACAGGAAATAGTACCAGGGGAAATACCAGAAAATTCAGAGTTTCCTATGTATGTCATTACAAACAGCAAGAGTTTATATGGTGCAGCATCTATTTTTTTAGATGAAACAATAGAAAAATTAGAAAAGTTGTCGCATCAGATGAACTCTAAGTTATACCTGATGCCATCATCAATACATGCATGGATTGCTATAAGTACGAAATGCGGAGATGTAAAGGAACTTTCCAAAATGGTGTCAATGGTAAATAGCACGCAGGTTGCTGAAGAAGACAGGCTATCGGATCATATTTATTTGTTCGACGCAGAAACAAAAAAAATATCTATTGTAGCTTAAACCCATGAATATGCATCAAAAAAATTATGAAAAATAGGAGAAAAAAATTATGAATACAACGAATACAACAATTACAGCAGTAACAACAAATGCAACATCTGATCTTTCAAGTACTTTAGCCAAATTTTCTGTATCGGTAAAAGACGGAAAAGTAGTGAGCAACATCGTGGAGGTAAAATCAGCAATGGCTGCTAAGAAATCAGAATTGCTTTCCACAGAATATGTCGGGACGAGAGAAGAACAAATGGCAATGATTCGTGATGCAAAAGCTGCAGTTAACAAATTTAAAGATGCCACGACAAAGGCAAAGACATCCGTAAAAAAAGAATTAATGAAACCGTTTGCGGATTTTGAAAAGACCGCAAATGAAACAATAAAGATGGCAGAAGAAACATATGACGATCTTAACGGTCGTTATTTGACTCTTGATGCAGAGCGTAAGGCAGAAAAACGCGCAAAAATCCGCAAGGAATATGATTCTATTGCACTGGAATGTGGAGTAGAAGAATTTGCAGATGCTCTCTATGGCTTGATCTATGATACAACATGGGAGAATACGGCTTCTTCTATGAAGTCCATCAAAGAAAGCATTAAAAAGTCTTGCGAATCATATGTGCAGGGGCTTAGTACATTGCAGATGATACAAGCCGATGATGATATCCGAAAAAAAGCACTTGAAATGTTCAATGAAAATTTGGACGCTGTAAAAGCCATGGCTTACATTACAAGCGAAATGGCTGCAAGAGCAGAAGCAAAGGCGCGCGAGGAAGCCCGCATTGAAGCTGAAAGAAAAAGAGTAGAAGCTGAAGCGGCTGCCAAAATCGAAGCTGAAAGAAAAAAAACTGAGGATGAAGCAAAAGCGCGTGAGGAAGCCCGTATGAAAGAAATGGCTGCTAAAATTGAAGCTGAAAACAAGAAAGCTGCAGTAAAACCGATTGCCAGAAGCGAAGCTGAATGCAAAATAGTCGAAGACAAGACAGTGATCCAAAACAAAGTAACTGCTGAGTCTACATCAAGTGCAGTTACCAATGTTATGGCAGGTAATACCAATCCGGATCTTTCGGAAAATTCAGAAAAGGCAAACAACAGAATAGTTGTTTCGTTTCTCCCGGAGGACTGGGAAATGGTAAAAGACTACTGTGAGGTGAACGGTATCTTTTACAGTGAAAAATAAAATTCAATTAAAATTATGAAAAAGCATATTGAACGGAGGAAAAACTAATGAAAAAGACACCAAAAAAAATTGTAGAAATAGCTACTTATATGAGAAATACAGGAAATTTCTCTTTAGATATCAGATATCTGACTGCTAATGAAATAGGCTTAATTAAAGCAATGATATCTAATGATGCCGTTTTTGAATCATTTGTAATGCTTCAGGATATGGATGTTCGAGACATCAAAATTATCTTTGACTATTTGACTGCCAAGGATAATTTTGAAAAGGCAGGTATCATGTAGCACAGCATCTGTAAAGTAGGATTCGATGCAGACGGTGACGTGGTTCTCAACACAAATATTGTAGCAACATCAGAGTAAAGTATGTTATAATAAATAAAAAAATTGGAGAAAGAATATCATGAAAAAAAATTTAAATGGAATTAAGAGAGTAAGATTCTGTGACTATACAAGTTATGAAGCAGAAAAATCAAGTAATGGTGGTTGTTATGGTTTCTGGAAAGACTATAACAGGCTTGATGATGGAAACTGGGAAGTTTCTTATGGAACTACAGCAGACTTTGAATATTGCCCTGTATGCGGCAGTTTCAATGAACATTATGAGGGTGATGACTGTTGTTATGATTCCGGCTATAGTTGTGGAGATTTTGAAACAGTAACAGAAGAAGAACTTCTTAAACTCATCAATGAATTTAAGGAAACAGATGATGAGTATATTGAGTACAAATAAATACAAATAAATACAAAATAAATAGAGAATATACTAAGGAAGCCTTTTAATTAGGACTTCCTTTTATATTGCATTGAAAAAGGAAGCCGGATTATTTGCACTTTGTATTATGGATAAGTTAAAATATTGTCCTTGTGGCAAAGAAATAGTTGTTGAGGACTAACTTCATTTGCGTTGGATATTGGTGATGGAGAGCTGAATGATAAAGAAGGTAATCCGTATTTAGAAATTTGGAGGTAAAATTATGAGTACAAGAGCGATTGTTGGATATAAAAGAACAGATGGAACTATTGTTGGTGCTTGGTGTTGGAATAATGGATACGACATTAAAAATGATTTGAAAAGAGATTTTAAATCATTACTTGATGTAGAATTTATTCTTGAAGTCGGAATGTTTAGTACGATTTATTCTAAAAAAGAATATGAAGATTTCATCGAATGGTCAAAAGCAGAAAACATTGATATTTCAGATAAGACTTTTACTCCTTATGGAAAATCAATTATTATGCAGGATAAACACCATATAGGAAGAGAACCAGTTGAGTATAAGGATATGGAAGATGTCTTAGGACAAGATATTAATTTTGCTTATATCTTTGAAAATGGTGAGTGGAAAGAATACAGATGAAAAGCACATTTTGTGCGGGAAAAATTAAGTGACATAACAGGAAATCAAAGTAGAAAAGAATAATAGAGAAATATGGTGATGAGCTATGTATAAATTATGTATTTATAAAACATTACATTTTGATAATGATGATTTAGATCATGAGGAATTTTTCAAAAATGAGCAGGAAGTGTACAAAAGATACAGAGAGCTGTTATATGACGGAATAAACTACTTAACAGTATGGAAACTTGTAGGTGACCAAAAATATTCCATGCTTGAATGCTGCGCTAATTGTAAAAATTTTGCTTTTTTATTGAAGAATAATAAATACCAAGACATTGAACTTTTTTGTTTTGCAACCGGATATTTTATCTCTGGCATTTTTAAAGATAAAAGAAAAATAAAACATTACTCACCTGGAGGGAAGATCCTTGAATGCAAATATGAAAGCTTAATAAGTGAACTACTCGGTAATTGAATTACCGAGGATTCCCGCTTGAGATCCTAAACAAATTAAAAAAAACAGAGAGGTATATTATGCTAAAAGTAAAAATTAGAATGGGAACCACATATTGTGGTTGTCCAGCAGAAGAAATTGAATATGAGTATGATGGAACTGAAAAAGAATTTGACAACGATCATCAAGAATCAACAGAAATATTAAATAGAATATTTAACGGAGAATTTGGTCACTATTTCTTGGATATTGAGACAGAAGAAATAGAGGAACCAAATGACTATTTGGAAGGCAATGAATAGATTAAAAACAGAATTTTCAACACGGGCAGGTACATTGCGTCAGATTGATTCTTCCATTACAAAAGAAAGAAAACTATCCATGTTTATTTTTAATCTGCAGCAATCTACTGGGCGAACGTTTCAAACACATACTGAATGTTATGAATATTTGAAAGCACAGGGCATCCCGATCATCGAAGATTACAAAGTATGTAAAACGGCAGACGAAGTCTGGGATGCGATCACGGCGATCGGAGAAAACCGTGGAAACCTTGGTTATGATATTGACGGCGCGGTCATTAAGATCAACCGCTATTCGGACAGGGAACTGCTCGGAAATACATCGAAGATCCCGCAGTCGATGGATCAAAAATGCGGCGTGGTGGTGCTAATAGGATGGGCGCAGGAGTTAATAGCTTTGCTTTATGGTGCGATAATTGCGGAGCTGTAGTTGTACATGCTTGTGATTTTGGAAAGAAAATTACTGGTTATGAAGTGAAATGGGACGTGAAATAGGCAAGTAAACAAGAGTTTCTTTAGAAGAATGGAGGTAAAGTATTATGAAATATGAATGGAAATATGGAGAAAACGATAACCAGAAATATTATGATGTGACAGTTGGAAAAGATTACCTTTGCGTATTTGCAAATAAATGGAATCCTAATACATGGCTTGGCTCATACAATAGCATTTGTATTCACAACAAGACAAAAAATGACAGAGTAAGAAAGAAACAAGGTCTTGGAAAGGGTTGTCATCCATCAGAATTAAGGCAAGATTTTATGTTATGCAGTAATGATCCAGAGTATATGATGAAAAAAGTTGAGTATTGTTATAATCATGGGCTTATGGAAATTAGACAATAATAATGAAATGAGGATTTACCGTGAAGAATGGAGGAAAACATTATGAATGATGAATATAGAATTGAAGTAGATACAGGAAGCGGTGGTTATGGTTTTACAGATACGTTAGCAGAACTTCTTGCCGATGTCAAATTTGTATATGGAAAGAAAGAAGTAGAAAAAGTGTCTATATGGACTAAATCCTCGAAAGAGGGCGATGAATATGTAAGTGAAGATAAACGGATGCATATTTGGAATATCGGAAAAAGTTAATGAAACGATGATTTACTAGGAAAGGAATGATTGAAATGAAATATGTAAAAACCGAAACCGTCCTTGATGAAATAGATTGGGGCAATGGAAGAAAATTCAAGTGTCATTCATATTGGAATGATGATACTTCCTTTGCATTGGATATTGGTGATGGAGAGTTGACCGATAAAGATGACAATCCGTATTTTATCCATTGCGAATATAATTGTGATAATGGAATGTGGCATCATATCTTTGAAATTTGGTTTGAAGATGATGATACTTGCAGCATCTATGACATTCCAGAATCCGATAGAAACGAATATCTCTCAGAAACAGAGATCGAAGAATTGCGAGGTATTATTTACAACTTATGCAAGGATAAGATAAACCTATGAATCGGAAATTTCAACAGAAGAAAGGACATTTATATGAATAAAGTATATTTAATTTGGTTATCAAATGATGATATTGAACCTATGGTTGTTGGCATTGCAACAAATGAAGAAAAAGCAAATGCAATGCGAGATAAATTAGCATCTACAGATGGGTTTGAATTTAATGATTATGAAATCGTTGAAATGAAATCTGATACTGTAATAATTGACGATGTAGAATATAAATTTTAATGACTATTTAGAGTTTGGTAAACAAAAAATTTTTATGTTGAATAATAAAACAATACATGTTATAATACATGTATTAAAAATCTAAATAAAAAAGTCATTAAGCCTATGCACTATTGTGTATGGGCTTTTCTATTATAGGATCAGTTGCTGATCCTTTTTTTTATGCCTTTTTAGGTTTTCACATAGATTTTAATCTAAATAACGCTGATTCAGCGATTACATATAGGAGGTCCTTATGGATTACAAAAAATTGATTTGCAGGCGGATTTTGGATTTAGATCCGCAGTATGATATTAAAAAGCTTGAAAATTCAAGTAAACAAGAAGTAGAAAATATTTTAAGAAGGAAGAAGCAGGAATCTCCAAAGGAGAAGGTGCTGCGTAATATTGGCAGAGATAAAAACAACCGGATTGTTTATAAGGATGAAGTCGGATTATTTTGGAAACAGCATGAAGGCAAGCTTTACTCATGTCTGTCATTCCATGGAGAACCGTTTCTTCCGATGAATGAGCAGATAATATGTAAGATATATGACAGAGAGGAAATGCGTCAATCCGCTCTATCTTCATAGGAAAGGAGTAATTTATGCAGTACACAGAAAATGGAGAACTGGAAAGCAGAGAAAAATTACAGCCGGTTCTTGAAATAATAAAAAAGAATTACAATTTTTGCAAAAATCAAAACGCTTTGTCAGAATTATCATCTGGCAAATATAAGCTTTCTTTTGCAAAAAAATTAGATGAAGCTCTACGGTTTCTGAACGTATACGCATTTGAATACATTACGGAAGCCTCGAATTATAATCTTGATTTAAAAGAGACATTAGAAAGTATTCTGGCTGCACATGGAAAAGAATTAAAAAAAGGTTTGCTTCATGGATCTATAGATGAAATTGACACTGTCTTATGGGAGTGCAGAGTAGAATGGCTCACAACCGCAGCATCTAATTTAGTATGAAATTGTGTCATACTAAATCAGATTGATAACTCAACAATAGGTATAATTAGGAAAGGAAATTTAACCAGGCTAGGTGATTTTATGGAAAAATTACATCTTACGGATGAAATATATGGTGACATTATTCGTATATTTGCGGATGATCAAATTGCACTTGATGATCATATGTGTACATATATTGAAAAAAAAGGATTTATTGTTACAAAATACGTTTCAGAAAAACATGGTGAATCTGTGACGTTTGCAGACTGCGTGGATATTGCCAAAAAGAACGGGTTTACAATAGGAATTTTTTATATAATGGCAGAAAAACCATTGGAGGGAACTATATTTCAATATGCAAATTGTTATGATCAAGAACCATTTGTTTCGGAATATGGAAAAACACGAGGATATGCATAAAGGGAAAGGAGAAAGACGCTCTAAATATTAGAGCGTCTAAATTAAAAAAATGAAAGAAAAATATTTAGAACTTGTAAAAACCATCTTACATCACAATGATCTGTATTATAACCACGACAATCCAGAAATTACAGATTATGAATATGATCAGTTGATGATACAGCTAAAAGCAATGGAAAAAGAACATCCTGAATGGATAACAAAAGATTCTCCGACACAGCATGTCGGCGGCACAGCAAAGCGGACCGCCGGAGTCTTAGTGCATCACAACGTGCCGATGCTCAGTCTTCAGGATGTTTTCTCAAAGGAAGAGGTCGTTGATTTTGTAGAGCAGATGAAAGAGCAGCTTGATGATCCTGAATTTGTGGTCGAATATAAGATTGACGGACTGTCCATGACATTGCGTTACACCAATGGCAAATTGGTATTGGCTGAAACCAGAGGCGATGGCATTGAATTTGGCGAAGATGTGACTGTAAATGCGAAAGTTATTTCGGATGTAAAACAACATCTGTCCGATGCACCGGAATACCTGGAAATTCGTGGAGAGGTTTATATGAAAAATGAAGACTTTGACAGAGTTAATGAACGTCAGGAACTGCTTGGTAAGAAGATTTTTGCCAATCCAAGGAATTGTGCTGCAGGTACATTGCGTCAGATTGATTCTTCCATTACAAAAGAAAGAAAACTATCCATGTTTATTTTTAATCTGCAGCAATCTACTGGGCGAACGTTTCAAACACATACTGAATGTTATGAATATTTGAAAGCACAGGGCATCCCGATCATCGAAGATTACAAAGTATGTAAAACGGCAGACGAAGTCTGGGATGCGATCACGGCGATCGGAGAAAACCGTGGAAACCTTGGTTATGATATTGACGGCGCGGTCATTAAGATCAACCGCTATTCGGACAGGGAACTGCTCGGAAATACATCGAAGGTCCCGAAATGGGCGATCGCATACAAATATCCGCCGGAAGAAAAGGAAACGAAATTGCTTGATATTGAACTTTCCGTTGGAAGGACCGGAAGGATCACACCGACTGCCGTGTTTGAGCCGGTGCGCCTATGTGGAACGTCTGTTTCAAGGGCAACACTGCACAATCAGGATTTCATTGATGATTTAGATGTCGGCATTGGCGATACGATCGTGGTTTACAAATCCGGAGAGATCATCCCGAAAGTAAAAGAGGTCCGTAAAGAAAAAAGGCCGGAGGGCTGGAAACATTTTGCAATCCCGGATGTCTGCCCGGTCTGTGGTGCAAAGGCAGAACGTGAAAAAGATACTGCGGATATCAAGTGTACATCGCCAAACTGTCCGGCGCAGTTAGAGCGCCATATCATTAACTTTGTTGGCAGGGATGCCATGGATATCAAAGGGTTTGGTACGGTTTATATTGAAGAACTCGTGCATTTGGGGTATATTAAGGATATTGCCGATATATTTGAACTGAAAGATCACAGGGAAGAGTTGATCGAACAGGGTATTATCGGAAAAGAAAAGAATACAGACAAGCTTTTAGAAACAATCGAAAAGGCAAAAGAAAATGATGCATACATGCTTCTGACCGGATTTGGTATTCCAAATGTTGGAAAGGCTGCCGCAAAGACGATCATGAAACGTTTTTCCTCAATCCTCGATTTAGAGGATGCTGACAGGGATGCCCTGATGGAGGTGGACGACGTTGGGGAAGTTAGTGCAGACTGCATTTTCCGTTTCTTCCATGATGAAAAGAATAAAGATATGATTGCCCGTTTGAAGTCGTTGGGTGTAAATATGGAAGCGGAAGAGACTGAGACGATTTTTTCACCAATCAGTGGGAAAACAGTTGTTATTACAGGTACACTGCCGACGCTTGGAAGAAAAGAAGCGGCGGAACTGGTGGAGAAATACGGTGGAAAAGTGTCCGGATCTGTGTCGAAAAAAACAGATTTTGTTCTGGCTGGGGAAAATGCCGGCAGCAAACTAACAAAAGCAACTGAACTTGGAATCGCAGTGATTTCTGAAGCAAATTTGTACGAAATGATTCTAAGATTGAAAGAGATGTAATCAACATGAAAGACAGAATACATGGAAATTCGACATTAGAAAAACATAAAAATGTATTTGACACTTGAATCTATCTTAAATATGGAAAAGCGGAGAATCTTAAAATTCTCCGCTTTTTTTCGCTTTATCTCAACAAAAACATATGATAAGATTGTCCTTGATAAAAAATTGTGGCATATTAGTTACTGTTCCGTAAAAATGGTACAAGCGGACAGTAAAAATTGAAATAAATAATAATGGTATTATAATGTACCAGTATTTAAACAATGAAACAACTACGGCTAAAATTATAAGATATTTAAGCGGAACTCATCTGGAAAATCATTCCACACGGAACATTGTTTACATGTGCCACCGTGTTTAACGTAATCACATCGAACTGTTCCTTTTAAGTAACTTCCTTCTCCGGTGTCTATGCAAGTACAACGGAGTAATTTCTCTTTTGTGTTTGGCAATAGCCAGTAATGGTACGGTATTCATTCATGAAATCACCTCACATTCACAAAAATAGTTACAACGCAATTATACAGAATATCCTAACTAAAATCAAGAAAGGGGGAATTAAATGTACCAGAAGTTTGAGCAACTCGTAAAGGCAAGAGGAATTTCTACATATAGAGTTGCAAAAAGAAGGCAATGTGGTTGCGGCAAGCAGGGGCAAGACGTAACCGGAAAAGAGGAAAGAATGAGACAGGGATTTGTGAAAGTTGCAGCGGT